>Ga0222691_1000089_pt1 | contig 38765 bp, 52 predicted proteins | sample AntAcemetage1237_FD_179839 | JGI IMG/M metagenome (GOLD analysis project Ga0222691, IMG submission 179839) | Saline water microbial communities from Ace Lake, Antarctica - #1237 | ecosystem: Environmental > Aquatic > Non-marine Saline and Alkaline > Saline | place: Antarctica: Ace Lake... | reverse complement strand
CTCATGCCCATCAAGTCTGATGGTACCCAATCCAACATCGTCCCCGATTGGACCACTGCCATCTCCAAGGTTGAACTCCTGATCGGTGGTCAGGTGATTGATGACCAGGACTCGACCTACTCGACTCTCATCGCCCCTACCCTTTCGGCGACTACTTCTGCCAAGTCGGTGTCTGGTGGTCTCTACACCGGTTCGGCCTCAGAGCGGTTCTACCCTCTCCGGTTCGCCTTCTGTGAGAACTGGCAGACCGCCCTCCCCCTCATCTCCCTCCAGTACCACGATGTGGAGCTCCGGATCACTTGGGGTGCCGCCGCCGATCCCTACAAATGGGAAGTCTATGCCAACTACGCCTACCTCGACACCCAGGAACGTGAGATGTTTGCGGGCTCCCCCCAGAACCTGCTCATCACCCAGGTCCAGAAGGCGGTCTCCTCGGGTTCCAAAATCCAGGAACTCAACTTCAACCACCCCATTAAGTACTTGGCGGCTGCCAAGAGTGCGGGTGTGACCATGCTCGGTGACACCAACAAGCTCAAGCTCCAGATTAACGGTACCGACGTGGCTGACTACAAGTTTGCGAACCCCAACTTCACCGCGGTTCCCCTCTACTACCATACTTCCCACGGCAGCTCCACCCCCGGTACCAAACTTTTCACGTACCCATTCTGCCTCGAGACTGGTAAACTCCAACCCACTGGTTCGCTCAACTTCTCTCGTCTTGACTCGGCTCGTATCGTCAATGATACACTCAACTCCGACGAAGACATCTACGCCGTGAACTACAACGTCCTCCGGATCGAGAATGGTATGGGTGGCCTTTTATATTCTAACTAATTACTAAACAATGATTTGGAAGGTTGTCTTCCTCTTAGCCATCGTTTTTGTATTGACGTACGATCCTAGTTCCAGGACACTCGAAAAGTTTGTCGGGCAACCCACCCCACCAACCAAAAAATCGTGTGAATCTACGCATTACCAAGCCGTCCAGTTTGCGCAGTCACCCTACGAATGCCCAACCCCAGGGAAGACTATGTTGGGTGTAATTGCTTAAAAAGAAAACGAGAGACATAAGTATATGATTCCAGTTAATCGAGACACGCTCATGATGATCGCCACTATTGTGTGTGCCCTAGGTATTATCTTCCTCTTCAAGGAACTCAATAAGACCAAGGAAGAGGTTAACTCTTTCAAGACTTTCTCAGCTCAGGTCGTCAAGCATCTCAATGCACCAGAGCCTACTCCAGAACCCAAGAAAGAAGAGAAACCTGTGGCTAAAGTGGAGGAATAAACATATCGTCTTACTATAACTTGCGAATGCGCAATGAAGAAGTACAAAGCGATTGCAGTACCGGTTAGCTTCGTCGATGGGAAACCAAGGTTTCTTACGGTGAGGGACTGGAGATTCAAGGATTGGATTTTCGTCACTGGTGGGTGCAGGCGACGAGAGATTTTCAACCCCCTTCGATGTGCCCTCAGGGAACTCGAGGAAGAGACCCGTGGTGTGGTTTCCCTCAAGAGTGGTCAATATACAGAGTTTAAATTTACAGTAAAGGAGAGTCCCACGGTGGATCTTGAATATAACGTCTTTATATTCTTCGTGAATTACTCTAGAACTGAGCAGCAGTCACAACTTAAAAAGTTTTACGAGGAAAAACATAAAACAAATTTGAAAAAAATTATGAAACAACCCATCAGGAAAACGTATGATGAAAACGATTATATGAGTTACGATACACTCGATGAATTCAATTCACGGAAGCGTTGGAATCTCATCATCGATAATGTCATTAAGAATCCGGAATTTTACGCGTGTATAAGTTCTTTGAATAGAAAAACATTCTCTATAAAATAATGAAGTCCAAGGCGTACATCATGATGCAGATCGGACAACTTCTTGAGAAGAATAGGGGTCTCTGTGAGGAGGAGGTTACCCAGTGGGTCAAAGAGAATGAATCTAAAACAGTATACGAACTTTTAACCATAAAGAAGGAACTTTCCCAAGGGAAAGAATTTTCAGATGTCTCTTGTATGAGATGGTTTAGAGAATAGATATGTAACTTATGTAAGTATGTTTAAGAGTTGGTGTGCAACTCAGAAATTTAATAATGCAACCAATCTATCACATGTGCTCATGGACGGTGGTGTCCTTTCCGTGCCATTTGATAAATTGAATGACTTTTATGAGAGATACATAGAAGCTGTCAAGTCGGGTGAGAGACTATATGTCGTAGAACAGAAGAGTGAGAAGTATAACTTTTTCGTGGATATCGATTACAAAGACAAAGAAGCCCTAGACATTACTGAAATCAAAGATGTTTGTAAGGTTATTTGTGACAAAGTGAAACGCCACGGTGGTAAAGATTGTCTCATCTCTGTGTCTCCACCTAAGAAGTGTGGAGAACTCATAAAGACTGGGGTACACTTGAATTGGTCGGGGTTTGTCGTGGATCAGTCGTCCGCAGTCGCCTTACGAGAGCATATTCTAGTGGCACTCTCCAAGGCTAAGGGGAGAGGAACCGACTGGAACGATATAATAGATGTGGCTGTGTATGGAAATGTCTCCAGAAAGACAAAAGGGAGTGGCTTCCGTATGCCATGGTCGTATAAAAAGGCGAAGCATGTGGCATGTAACGGTCAAGGGTGTTCTGCGTGTGAGAATGGAAAAGTTGATCAACTCGCCTATCTCCCTATTTTCATGTATCACCATGGACCTCTCAGTGTGATTTTAAAGATTGGACAGGACCCCACCCTCGAGATCCTAAAAATGGCCGCAGTACGTACAGATGAACCCCAAATTACACATGTGGAGCCACCGTCTATAGTTGTCAAAGAGGGGACTTTCACACCTGCACAGATGAAAGATGAGGTTCACGATGACACTTTGAAGGGTAAAATTGAAGATTTCATTCGCACACACATCGAGGGACAAGCACACGCCTATATTCCCAAGTTTTTCAAAAAGAAAGATACGTACCTTGTCTCAACAACCTCAAAATATTGTGAAAATCTCAAACGAGAACATGGATCGAATCATGTATGGTTCATTATCAGTGGTCAAACGATCCTCCAAAAATGTTTCTGTCTATGTGAAACACTCAGGGGGAGGCGTGATGGTTTCTGTAAAGACTTTTGTGGGCGAAGACACCAACTCACCCCAGGTATTGTAGAGGGGTTGTATCCAAAGAAGGAAGACATCAAGAAGTGTCCACAGATTAAGAAGCGAGTCGAAAAACCCCAAGTGAAGTGTGGTGACGTAAAAACCCCACTTGAAGTATTCATCAGGAAGAATATGCATGGACCTGAGGACCTACAGGTGGTGAATGTCAACAAGGATAAAACACAATTCATAGCACTCACAAACTCCAATTACTGTGAGACGATTAAGGGAATGCATGAAGATGTTGTGATGTCCTATTTGATCAAGGGTAAGGAAATAAAGCAAAAATGTCCTCGTTGTAAGAAAAACACTTCAAGAACACATTGTTTAACACCAGACATTATAAATATACTTAAACAGTAGTGACTTATAAAAGTTAAAATGATTACTCGTTCAGGACGTAAGATAAAGAAACCTGAGCTCTTTGTACCCACAGAAAAGGATATCGTAGATGATTACAGTGCTGAAGAACATGACACAGACTTCGATTCTGGATTGGATACAGAGGATGAAGAGGATTATTCTTCTGAAGAGGGGGATGAAGATGCGGATGAAAATGGAAATCTCAAGGATTTTATCGTGGATGATGCGAGTGAAAGTGAGTCAGAAGATGCTTAAAAAAAAGAGCGCTATAATTAGAAAATGGAAACTGATATAGGCAACCCCATTGAGTATAATCCCACTATGGATCCTTTAAGTAATGATAAGAATGAAGAGTCTGTACAGGAGGAACAGCCATATTATATGGACTATCCTGTACAGCCTCCAATGTATTCACACCCACCTCAGAGTGATAAATTCGATTTATTCGAAAAAGTCGATAAATCAACATGGATCATCGCGTTCGCAGTATTCCTTCTAGGCTTTTTTATGGGGAAAACCATGCAGCCAGTGATTCTCAGGTACACCTGAGTAGGCTACAAACGTCCCAATATCTCCATATATAGGCTTAATATTCCCATTAGAATCCATTTTAATAAGTGGAGATGGATACATAGGCATAATAAACGCATCATTTGTATCTTCTATAAATCCAGCGGTAGTACTGGCTTCCTCTTTAGGTTCTATTTTGTTTTGTAATTCAAATGATGGATTAAAAAACAAAATAAAAAAAGCACTAACCAGAATTATTGTGACAATAATTCTGATCATTTTGTTTATTGTATAGTAATATTATTTACGCGGATTCCTCTTCCTCCTTGACCTCATCAAGTTTGGCAGCAGCTTCACGTTGCTTCTGGCGCTCCTCAATTTCAGCGGCGACGATTGAATCCGCCTCCTTGACAAGTTCTTCCATAGGGGTGTCAGGCTTGTCCTTCTTGAGACGCTCGAGAACCTCAGCGGGGTGGGAAATGGGTGGCTCATCAGCTTTGGTGTAAAACTTGGAGTTCTCATCACCTGGAGTGTACTGGTTGGTCAATGCCGATTTACGTTCTTGGAACATACGAGCAGCTTGAGACTGGTTCTCCTTATATCCAGACATGATCTCCTCGAGTTTCTCGTTGGTGTAATGCACATCCTCAATCTTATTGGGATCGGGGGGAATCAAGAGCCACTTGTACATATCAACGACATAGATGTCAAACGTGGGATCCTCCTTCTGAAGACGCTTGGCATGGTTGGCAGCCTCGTCACGAGTACTGAACGCACCACGGATCTTAATACCAAATTTATCATTCTTTTGAGGCGCCTCGGGACCAATGATGGAGAGGCATGCAAAGACTTGTCCGGGAACGGTGGTATAGTCGGTTTCAAGAGACATTATATCTATTTTAGTACCTATAACTTTAAGCTATTGTTTGTGGAAGTGTCACCTAAAGAAATCAATCTAATAATTACATAATGAGAACTGGTGGCTCAGGTGGTGCAAACACGAATGCAAGTGGAAAACCATTTGAAGAATGTTTCAGACCTAATGGCACGCATATCATCGGTGGTAAGTCATTTACCTATATTCATCAAGACCAATTTGTTGAACATATGAAGGAACTCAAAGATCCTTATTGGCAACACAAAAAGAAACCAGATGGGGCACTCGTGAGTGAAGATAATAAGACCCTCTTCATCATCGAGTGTAAACATCAAATTGTATCTGGTTCAGTTGATGAAAAAATCCGTGGTGGACCATGTCTTCTCGAGGAATATAAAAAACTTTACCCGAGTGTCGATAACATTTATATGATGTTCATCGTGAATCATTGGTGGTTCAAACAAAAGAAGTATGAAATTCCTATCGAGTTTAACGAAAAATTTGGGATACCAGTATTTTTCGCAAAGCAAATTGATTCGACGGCGTGGAAAATTCATATTCAAAAAAATAATAATAAATGGACAATGTATCCCGCCTTTTATGGTGTCGATGAAGAAGTTATTTTTGAATGGATGAAGCAACGAGTACTTCAGTCGTCATAGATTCTGGGTTTTTACTGTTTATAGCCCGTCGAGCCTTTAGTTCTTTTATAGTGTAATCAGAAAATGCATTTGTCACCCTATTCACATTCGCATTACTCATGACAAACTCCACACCCGATTTCTTAGTTAAATCAAATAACTCATCATGGTCTTTTTCCCCAAATCCATCTTTCGTGTACCCCACGAAGGATGTTTTTGTCTCAGGTGCGTATGGTGGGTCGAGATACACAAAGTCACCTTCTCTCATATTCTTGAACGCTTCCCTAAAATCGCATTGTTTGAAGTGTACATCCTTTATGAGTTTGCTCACTTGGGTCAATTCACTTACTGTAATCATTGCAGGTGTCTTCTTATAGTGTCCATAGGGTACATTGAACCCATTGGGTCCCTCTCGGTATACACCACGGAAACACATTTTGTTTAAAAATATAAAAGTTGCTGACCGTTTAGGTGTTTCTTCCTTTTCGGTATTGAATTTCTTTCGAATCCAATAGTAATAATTCTCTTTTGATTTCATGGCTTCTTCTAGGGTTTCAGGTTTACGGTTAACCTCCACACCTTTACAATTTTCATATTCCTCATACAAGGTTTTAAGATGACCATGAACATTTTGTGGTTGAGATTGTATATTTTTGTAGAGTGCGATGAGTGAACCGTTAAGGTCGTATGCACATATTTTACCACTTACCAAACCCCTCGACAACACAGAGAGAAGAACGCTCCCACCACCCACGAAAACTTCATGATAATCCTTGATTTTTGTTGGAAATGAACCTAAGACATCCTCAATAATTTGAGTTTTACCACCAACCCATTTAATGAACGGCTTCATATCTTAATTTGAAATTAAAGTTTTAAGCTCTTCTGTACAGATGGAAGAGATTCGGAAGAATCACAACGAAGCAAAGAGAAATCTTATCCAGTATGTATCCCAAAAGGGACAGCATATTCTCGATGTGGGTTGTGGTTTTGGTGGAGATCTTCAAAAATGGCATAAGTGTGGGGTCAATATAAACATGTGTGACCCAGAGCCATCAGCCCTAGAAGAGGCTCGTGCGCGCGCAAAAAATATGCACATGCGTGTTAACTTTTATGCAGGTGATATTCATGACTGTCCAAATAGAAAGTTTGATATAGTGTGTTTCAACTTTTCACTACATTATATATTTGCTTCAAAGTCCCTCTTTATGAGTTCCATCAAAGAAATCAAGAAGCGTATGAAACCTGGTGGGTATCTTATCGGTATCATTCCAGACTCGGAGAAAATCATATTCAAGACACCCCTAATCGATGATATGGGTAATTTTTTCAAACTAAAGGAGCCCGGAAATGGTGGGTTTGGTGAGAAGTTGTTTGTACACCTCACAGATACACCCTACTATGCAGATGGACCGAAGGCTGAACCAGTAGCATACAAAGATCATCTCGTGACACAATTAGAAGACTTGGGATTTAGCCTGCAACTTTGGGAGGGTCTCAGAGGAAATTCAATTTCAGAACTCTATAGTAAATTTATCTTTGTCTATAATAGATGATAGCCTTTCTCATACTTTTCGTCATAAACCTCTTAATACTTCACAAGACCCAAGAACCCCAGCGATTGATAGAAATCAAGGAGAAGTATCGCATCCTCAGGGAACACCTAGGTGAAACGAACAATGAAAAGTTTCACATGTTGACACGGTATGTCCCAATCACCGGTATCTTACGTATGAAAGATGGGGTGGGTTACAACACGAACAAGGGTGGAGAGATAGCTGTGTGCTTGGATGGTGAAGCGAATGAGATCTTCCACGTCCTGATTCACGAACTGGCACACTGCACCGTGAAGGAATATAGCCACTCAGATGCGTTTTGGAACAACTACATAGAACTTCGGGACATTTGTGTGGGACTTGGTATATATGAAAAAATTCCCAATAAGACGGAGTTCTGTGGTGAGCATGTTCAGGATAAATAATCTCATTGTAAATTAAATGAAGACACCTGTGAGTGTTCTACTCATGGCTATTGCGTACTGGGTGGGTTTATATGCAATGTCTATAGTGCCAAACCTATCTAAAAACTATCTCGTAAATATCACTTGGATGACCATCGTCATTCCCAATATGCTTCGTCTAGCTGTCGGTAGCATTCCACGACTCGCTGTGGACCGCGTATTTTTCATGGCGTCCACGGTGATTGCTTTTATACTCACATTTATCCTAAACAAGGTGTTTGGTGATACGAAAGAGGCGATTGAGGATTCAACTGTTGACAATAGCAAGAAACTTAAAATGAGTGCCTTGCTAGTGGGGACATTCACAGCTGGTGCCCTTATAACCTATTTTGCGGGTATAGATACTTCTATCTACAGTAATATGGGTTGGGAAAATCAAGGCTTGACGATGTAATCCTTGGTAATATAGAAGATAACAGCAGCCACGACACCAGTGGCAGCAAGACCAACAACACTCCTACCCCCTTGTTCGTTAAGGAACTTGGGGATAGAGGTCGCAAGACGGTCCTGGATAGGCTTGCTCACGGCAGCGGCAGCGCACACCGCCACTACGAGGGCGGTGAGTTGCTCATCAGTGAGGTTGAGGGGGTTCTTCTTCTCAGGTTGGGAAGGCGCCTGAGAGGTGGGATAAGCACCCTGGGGTTGGGGGGCGGTCATTTGGGGCATCACACCCTGCATCCTGGGCTCTTCGTTCATCATGGGAGGCTCCATCATAATATCGTTAATGGGAGTAGAATCCATCGTCTCTTTACTCTGTCCCACATTTTTTTCGGGTGTAAAAGACGTAGAAGGATTATCGTAAAGAGGTACCATTCCGTCACCATCATCAGAGAGGTTCATGGTATGTACTTGATGATCAGTGGCCATTTAATATACTCATATGTTTTTGATAACACTCTTGGACGCAATTATTTCCTCTTGGTGATTGTGAGGGCTGTTTTTTTCGACGCCTTCTTGGGATCCTGTTCCTTCTGATCCATGTGCTTGGGGTTGTACATCTTGTTGTGAAGTTTCCAGAGATCTGGACCACCTACCCTGAAGTTTTTCCTGACCGTTGCTTTGTACCAAAATACACAATCCTGTATCTTGTTGGACTTTACCGTATTATCCAACACGAGACACTCGTAGTTTTCAGTGCAAGCATCCATCACCTTGTTGAACATATCGAAACTTGGGAAAATTCCAAAGAATGATTTATATAACTTTTCTCTATTCTGGAGGATATTCTCTCTGAGGAGGAAGACATAATCAACATTGGCTCGAAGTGCTGGGGGTAAATCCATACAATACTGCATCGTCAACATGAAGAAAATCTTCCAGTGCCTACCATTCATAAAACATTGTCGAATACACGGATCTTTGAGAAACTTATTGTCATACATACAATCATCTAAAAGCATAAAAGCGCCACAATTTGTTTTACCAGCACCCACCAACTTACGCTGTCTCGCCATGACTCTCTCAATAGCATCTTTGTCGTAATCACCGTACACGAATAAATCGGGGATGAACTCTGAATAGAAATGATTCCCTTCTTCTGTTCCTGAAAGAACTATACCAGCTGGAAGATGTTTCTTGTGATACATGATATCTTTCACCAAGGTCGATTTACCTGTATTACGCTTACCGATAAATACGATGACCTTATCATCCGCAATACCTTCAGGTTTGAACTTCTTCAACTGAAGATTCATTCTATTATAGTGTCTCGTTTTATTTAGCATAATTTTACTCATATAGAGTAGGAATGGCTGGTCGTCTGAGACTTGCCGCCACTGGTGTCCAAGATGAATGGATCACAGGTGAGCCACAATTTTCATACTTCCTGATGAATTATAAGAAACATACAAAGTTTTCGTTTGACTCCGTGGAAAGTCAATTCGATGGGAATATCGACTTTGGAGAAATACTTGAGTGTAGAATCCCTGGTGATAAGGGTGACCTGGTCAGAAATATGACCCTCAAAGTGACCCTAACTGACCCACAACCAAACGACGATGGTGAAAATGATATGGTTTGGTCACCATCTGTGATTACAAACCTCATAGAGTATGCCGAGCTTCTCATCGGTGGGCAGCCCATTGAGAGAATCACAGGCGAGTATATTTACATGCACCAACAACTCAACAATACTAACGATGACATTGAACAGACGTTGTATTTCTTGACGGGTCATGGGAATTATTTGAGCTATGCAGGTGAATATACATACTTTCTAGATCTCCCATTCTATTTCTATAGGAATCCATCACTCGCTATACCCACCTGTGCACTTGCAAAACAACATGTTGAGGTGAGAATTAAGACGAAACCTCTCAGTCAGCTTGTAAGGAATATCAGTGCCTCCTCTAATCCTGACCCAGAAGGTATCTCTGATGTGACAGCTTCGATTGTAAAGTTTTCATTGGACACCGAGTTTGTATATGTCACCCCAGAAGAGAGGGGGTACCTCATGTCCAGACCTCTCGATTATGTCATCACACAGGTGCAGATGGCAAAGTTCATAATGAAACCTGGTGAAAACAAAAAGTCTGTGATGCTCAACTTTCAACACCCAGTCAAAGAACTTTTCTTTGTGTCCCATTCAAAATTGGCATCTTTGAACAACATACCAAATTATTATAATGAAATCGTGCGTACCGAACTCCGTTTCAACAATGAAGTTGTATTCAACCGTGATAGTCTATTCCTCACCTATGAACAAGCACTCAAACACCATGTAAATTCTCCATCAGCACTCGATTTCACACCTGAGAAGATTAATGGTTCAGTCCGGCGTTTGGGTCCCTCAAAGTTCGGTATGTACTCATTCTCCCTAAAACCAGAGATGTATTACCCAACCGGTCAGGTCAATATGAGTCGCATATCTCATAAACTTTTTACAATCGAGATTACACCAATCGATGCTGCATATGAAAATGATACACGGGTGTATGCCGTGAATTATAACGTGTTACGTATCGAAAGTGGTTTAGCTGGATTAAAATTTTAGATGGATATAGTAGTAATGGCTGGACAAGTACAACTCTCAGCTTCTGGACCTCAAGAGAGGTTCTTTACAGTAGATCCAGACTACAGTTATTTTGTGGAAACTTTAAAAAAACATTCAAACTTTTCCACCGAGTTTGTGGATATAGATCCTGAAAATAATGAAGCTGATTTCGGAAAGACTATACGATTCAAGATTCCCCAAAATCAAGGTGATCTTCTCAAGACACTCAGTGTGAAAATGACACTTCCAGAGATTGTCGAAACTGCTGCCACAATGTACATAGAGTCTGTTGCCCACGCAATTATAGAACATGTAGATCTCATCATTGGTGGTAAAGTGGTCCAAAGACTCACGAGTGACTATCTCCAGATTTATTCAGAGCATAATGTTACACAAACGAAACAGAAAGCTCTCGAACAACTTATTGGTAAGTATCCACTCAGAACATCAGATAAACGTGTCGGTGAAGTTATCGAGAGTGGTGGAGGTAACTCTGGTATCGTCATTCATAATACACTCGGTTTAAACTCAGACGAAAGTTTCTTTGTTGATCTTCCTTTTTATTTCTATAAACATCCAGAACTTGCGGTACCTCTATGTGCCATCAATAAACAAGAAGTGGAAGTCGAGTTCAAATTGAGAGACGCACAAGACTTGGTAATCAAAGGTGATGGGTCGTATATTATTTTAGAGGAAACCCTTAAATTAAAAAACTTTCAACTTTGCACCGAAGTTGTATTCTTGGATTGTACCGAACGTATCAAGATTGAAAATACACCCATCGACTTTCTAATGACACAACTCCAACACGATGTTTTTGAAGTTGATGTTGGTATCAACGAAGGAAAATTTAAATTAGATTTTGCGAATCCAGTCAAAGAATTATACTTTGTCATTCAGCGACAGGGGAGTAATGTGAATGCTGTGGACAAAACGCTTCAGGGTAACTTCGTAACCACATTCGATTATGACAACACCTCAAATGTTCAAGATGGAAAGTTTATTCTATATGAAAATCTTGACTACTTGACACTCAGTCTCGATGGTCAGGATATAATCACCGAAGACACCGGGAATGTAATCTTCCTAAAGGCTGTACAGGGGGCGATTCATCACTCCAAGACCCAACTCATCAGGCGATTCTATTCGTATAGTTTTGCACTTCAACCTGAAGAGTGGTATCCCACAGGACAAATCAATTTCAGTCTCATAAAAGATCAAAATATTAACCTAAGTCTAACATCTTGTCCAGATTTTAGTAGACAAATTCGAGTGTACGCACTGAGCTACAACGTTCTTCGTGTACGTGAGGGAACTGGTCAAACTCTTTTTGATTCTAAACAGTAAACATGAACATGCAATCCGGCTTCGGTGATACTGGTAACGGAATGATGGAACAGTATATTCAAACTATGACTAACATCATGTTACCCGTGATGGAAAAAAGTGCTTTACTCGCAGCTGAATATTCCAAAGCTTGTGGGAGGGATGTTTTACTCCCAGAAGATATGGAATATGCGATGAAGTATTGTGCGATGTATACAGTTGGTCAGACGATCGGTTCTCTCATGCCAGAAATTTACGATGAAGAACTCTCAGATGAGGAAGAGGTCGAACCAGAAGACTGTCCAGAGTTTGTGAGATATTCAGGACATGAAGAAAAATTCATTCTCTTGAATCAAGCATATGATCGATGGGAAAGTTGGGTGCCTCAAAATCCGACAGAACAGATGTTAAAAAATGCTATCAATAGTAATGAACACCTCTGAGCCGGAGGGTTGGTCCTTCTCAAACACTAAATTCAAAATATATGAATCTGGGTTAAGTTCTAGTGACGATTCATCTGATGATGAAGATCTTTTTTCAAAAACCAAATCTATAAAAAAGAAAAAATTTAAAAAAGTGGTCGAGAAGGAGGAACTCTTACCCGAATAATTTTCCCAGGGTATTGTATATAATGTCATCTGTTACCAGCGCCCTCCGGACCGTTGATATCGTCACCCAAGAGCTCCAGACTCAGACCCTCAACTCCATCGTTGGTGGTTTCTCCTTCGCTGCCGCAATGTCTTGGATGGATTTCATCCGTTGGTCCATCACCCAGATTGTGAAGGTCCCTAAGAACGGGGGTACCCAGTATGCGCTCACCGCTGTACTCACCTCCCTGTTGTCTGTTATCGTCTTCATGGTCATCTCCCGTATTAACAAGAATGTCAAGAAACCCGCTCAGCCCGTCTATGCGATCACTCGCTAAGTTTTCTAGGGTACCTAGGAGGGGGAGGGGGCTTTCGTTTCATAAAGATCAATAGAAGAAGGCCAATTAAAGCTATCAAAGCAATGTAGGTGTATTCCTTTTTCCATCTATAAACATTCTCCACTACTTTGGGAATGCTTATAGATTCTTCTTCTTCTTCGAGTGCAATTTTTGGAAGTCCCTCTAGTTTATCTGTAGAACATGTCATTTCAAATTTCAGTAAGTGATCTTGTTCCATGAAATCGTATGGAATTAGACGACCATGGCTCATATAAAAGAATTCTACATTGATTTCCTTGATTATCTTTTGGGGACCAGAGTGAAAATGATGAATTAAATGATCATCCATACCATTGAAATTTATAAAGTCTGAACCATCTAGAAGTATATGTCCAGTATAGAATGGTGTTGATGTGTATACATGTTGATTGAACTCATCTGAACCCGAACTCAATCGAATAAGTAACGAGTTGGGACCGATGAGATTTATCGCCCCCGATGTTAGAACCCTAGTCGTAGATGAATAATCATTTGAACCGAAACCAATAATCTGATGAGGTGTCGTGACCGTAGAAGAATTGTTTATATATCCATTCACACCTGTATTAAATTCAAAAGTAAAATTGTGATCTCCGATAGTAGTATTTGAGAATGTAAATCGTTTTGTGTCTACGTCGAATGAAACACTGTTCACGTTAGACACTGGTGGGCCAAGTTGATTCTGTAAGTGCGTTGCGAGGTCATCTCCCGTGGGATAGTCTGCATTTTCTAGGGAAATCGTTTGACCGTCAATACTGAAGGTATTATTGCTGGTACACACTGTCAATTGGGGGGTTGGGATACGAGCAGAAACGAGTTTAATTTCTGAAACATCGTAAATTGGATTTTCTAGGGTGATGCTATACGCATTCGGACTCGAGTATGTATTAGAATATTCATCAATGACATATGTACCTTCTGTATCATAATAGGAGTTTGAAGCAATCACATTGATTCCACGTTGACTACTATCTATATTGAGGTTATACACCTTCATTAAAATAGAGTGATACTATTTTAATGACTGTTTTTGTCTACTCTCTAAAATTCTTACTGATAGAGGCCATTTGCTAGGGGGTTGTTCTGGAGCTGACGCTTAGCAATGTCAAGATGGCAAGTGTTGGGATTGGCGTTACCCTTGTACGCATTGAACTTATGGAATGATTTCTGCTGGTACTGCTGGGTCCAACCACCATTAGCAGCGTTCATGCGACCATCAACACGGGTCGTATCCGAACGAACCGTAGTAAGGGCACCACCTTGTTTGAGGGCACTCTCACGAACATTCATACGACCAGCGTTACCCATACGGTTAGGCTTACCACGACGATCATCTGGGCGGAAACCATACTTCATGAGCTCTTCGTTGGTCTTTGCGGTTACCTGAGCAGCAGCACTACTCGTGTACGCACCACGGAAGTTGGTGATACCTGGTTGCGCTTGGTTCTGGTAGTTGTACTGCTGATCATTGCGATCACTCTTGAAACGGGTTGGGTCCTGGGATACCGTTTGGGCAGAAATGAAACGCTTGGCCCCATTGAAACCGAGACCATCTGTGCGGAGACCAGTCTCTGAACGGTTCGTGGTACGCTTAGTCTTCTCATGTTCGTTACGGGGTACAACACCGGACATACCTTGAGCACGACCAGCCATTGTGGGGCGTCGAGAAGGGAGGAACGCAGTCGTATCAGGCTTGTTATGTGTGAGATCACCTATAACAGCTCCACGACCACCAGTGACATCAGCAGCTGGGCCGGAGCGACCTGGGAGAGTGGTTAATCTGTATGCACCAGCATTGACAGGATTGACCCTAAACATCTGTTGATAGCCACCAACAGCGGGGGTGTCAGCGCTCACACCAAGACCTGGACCGACAAGTTGCTTCTCGACGGGGGACAAGTTATTCATGTGACCCTGGTCATACATACGGTTGCGCATGTTCAGGATTTCCTGACCACCACTTCGTTGTTGCATAGTGATGTCACCAAAACTCTCCATCTCCCTCTTCTGAGGGACACCGAGGGGTATATCGAAATTATCATTTCGTATTTCTATAGGAGGAGCTTTGACTACCGGTTTTTCAGCCTCCTTCGCAGGGGGTGGAACAGACTTAGTACTCAAAATTCGGCCAGCATACACTAGACCGGCCACAGCCATTAGTGAAATGGGATCAGCCATTCTTACTTCTTACCGACATTTTTATTAACGTACCTTTGCTGAAAGAGACCGTTCTGAACTTCGGCACGAGTGCTCGCTGGTTCATATCGCATGGTACGGAGAGGAGTCTTACACTCCATGTTGGATAGTGGGAAGAGATTACGCTCATAGGTTTGGACGATATTCTTGTTGAAACGGGAAGTGGTTTGGGGACGGAGTTGGTCACTCGTGTCAATGTATTGGGCTGGTGAACCCTTACCAGCCATGTAGGGGGCAGTTCCATACAACATGGTATTGGGACGGCATCCACCACAGTTGAGAGTACTGGGCTGGGGGTACACAAAAATTTCATCAGTGGCCTTCACTGGTGGAATGGCACCTTTGTTTTGAACTCTAGAAAGACCCGGCTGAAGCTGATACGCCATTTATTATTACATAAGAATATTAATCTAACTATATGTTCCGCCACCCCCTCGGACACTTCCACCACCAAAACCACGGCCAATATTTCCATCTGAACTCAATCCGGAAAATGCCTCGAGCTGAACACCCCGAGCATTGGGGTCACAAAAGCGGGTATCACTCTTACACATTGGTCCATTCTTGGATCCATATAACCACTCCGCAAATGCCGTCTGGTCGCCTGGAATTTTAGACACCGGATTTGAAACAAATTGTCTATCCACACCATTTCGCATGTACTTGGGTAGAGGTGATCGCGAACGCCCCCCATCCATGGGAATCTGACCACTTGTGTAGTTATTCACAAAAGGTTTTACACTGGGATAATAACACGCCTCCAACCTGTTTGGGGCATCAGTGAAATCAGTGATAAGCACATTAGCCATAGGATTATCCTGTGTAGGCATCTGACAAGATGGTTCACCTTCAACTGTGTAACCATAGGTTTCTTTCACCATCTTCGACCTATAAAGAACAAAGATAACAGAGAGAATAGTTGCACCTAGAACGAATATCCTAGGGTCACGACGAATGATATAAATTAGACAACTCGCATAAATAACGAAACGAGAGGCGGCATTAATACGATCCTCTGGGGTTTGCTCACTTGTCGGCCAGAATTGTAAAGCTGCATCAGCCTTAATGAGCTGCTGAGGATCATCAAACCAAACCTTCATTTAGTATATGTTGAGGTTTATTTTTTTGGTAGACCACCAAGCATACTACTCATCATTTTCATAAGAGCATCCTGATTGAGTCCGTCACCATCTCCATCTTGCATCTTATTGGCACAATCTTTAGCAATACCCTCAATCATCTTTAGAGTGTCAGCCGGAATTGAAGTAATTGTCGTACCAAGCATGTATAGAGTTTGGAGATACTGCCAAGTTGCAGACCTGGTAGCGGTAGACATGCGCTCCCAATAAGACTTAATATTGAGATCCTTGAGGAAGTCGATTGTATCAATCTCCTTGAGAAGGAATGATTCATCCTTCCCAGAAATCTTATCAGCGTATGGAGATACACCCTTCATGAAACCATCCACGACGAGACGTGGGTTTGTAGACTTCAGTAAATCGAATGAAGTCATCATCTTCTTAATGCCTTTTTCCTCTGGAAAAGTCTTGTGCAATTCCACAAGAAATTGACCCATCATATCGTTAAACGCATTAACGGATGCCATTTTCTTATTATATCGGTGTAATCTTTAAGTTTAGAAAGGCTCGGTAGAAATAGCCTCTTTCTGTCCAATGCCACCTGATACGACGAAAAATACTAAGATCGCATTAAGAACGGCTGGTTTCGTGTATTTGTTAAGTTCCAATTTACCTTCATTATTGAGATGTGCCTTCAAGTGAATGTATGCCGCAGTGATACCTCCTGCAATGAGAGCAGCGCTCACAGGGTCACGAAGATAGTCGGATAGTTCCATTTAATTATACCGGGGATTTTTTGTACGCTGTTCAGGTGCGTCTCCAAATAATACATCATCATCTGCCTGGGGTTGGGGCTGGGGCTCGGGTTCCATCTCGGGCTCGGGCTCCATTTCAGGGGCCTGAACACCCGGGACAGTTTTGAATTCATTCTCAAGACCGGTGGGCTCGGGTTCCATTTCAGGTAATGACTCTGGCACAGGTTCCATCTCGGGCTCCTCCTCACCATCGAACACCTCGGGATCGATACTGTCTGCAATTTCCCCATCTAATGAGATGTCCCGAGAATCTTGTGACATGTACGTCTGGAGAATCTGTTGAATTGGGATAAGTTCCCTAACAGTACTCTCGATGCAGAGTGTAAATCGCCCTGTGAGCTTCTCATCCCTTAGATATTCACTCTGCTCTTCACTGAAAATACGAGGGTCTTTGTACAAATCCTTAGCGATGTTGTTGTAGCACGTCTGAATAAAAACTTCCTCAGTTGGAAGTTTTAGGGAAATCTTCTTGTTTTCAGCTTTGAGACGAACAGCCGAAAGAATCTTCGTGCAAGCAACAAACACGGCGGCAAGAAGGTCACTAAACCAAGAACACCTATCAGTGATATTGTCAGAGTGACGCTTAGACATGGCATTCGACCAATTGGGAACCTCTTTGAGGTGCTTCTGAAACATCATCAGAACCTGCTTCCCCTTTGAGGTCTTCACTGCTTCATTGTATATTTCCTGAAAAACTTCAATCATAGGTGGACACATAACGAGGCACATCTGTCCAAGGTACTCCTTTTTAGCCTCTACCATTATACCTAACGGGTCAGACATGATTATACGATTAAAGTGGTTTTTAAATTGAGAATTTACTACGCAGCTCTCCTGTATTTGTTCGCAATCTTCTTGAGGTTCATAAGATTTGGAAAATTGGTATCATCCTCTTCCTGTTCCTTCTTTTCCTTCTTCTTTTTTGGAACAACCCAAGAAATATAAATATCATGATCAGTCACAAGTTGAACCGTAAAACCACCAAGAACAAACTGCCTTGCGACGTATCGCGCAGCAGCACTCCTGTCAAACATTGGATATCCCAATAGAAATCCCGGAACTGTTAGGAATATTTGTTTGTGACCAAGTTCTACCGATTGTTTTATCTTAGAAGAAAACTGTTCATAAATTTTTTTGTAAATCTCTTTACGAAGCTGCTTTCGTTTGTCATCAATCTTAGTGACATCATCGATGCTTATCATTACAGTTACTGTAATTTATTTTTTACCGAATCCAACTCAGCCTTTGTGGGTGACGCTACTTCCCTGACCAACTTGTAATCGAGGAATTCTTTACCATCAGAACCTTCAGAGAACGCCTTCACGTCACTTGGTATCTCAACACCAAGAGGCTGGGAGCGAAGAGAAATGAGAGTGACCTTACCACTCTTCTCAACCTCATAGGAAGCAACGACTGAGAAACCAAACGAAAAGCCACCCTTCTTTACAGCCATGAACATACACTCGTAGATATCATTCTGCTCACCTTTGTAATGCCGAACAGTTGTCGTCTCGATAATGTACGTACATATACCTGTGCGCTTGGAGATTTCTTTGTTGGCTTGGAGTACAAACTCCTCCATATTATCATTATCAACACTCACCTCAACCTCTGTATATTTGGAAAGGTCTGCTCTGGGATCGTCAAGTTTTATAACTCCTACTGGTTTTGTGTATCCTGAAAGACCAAACGCTTCTGTGAAAGATTCACGAGAAGTTGTGATATAAACCACTAACACGAGAAGGACGATCACAATCAAGTAATTCATATTTACTATAATGCGTTAATTTTTTTTTACAAAATACCCTATAGATAGTAGATGTCGCTCCTGATATATAGTCCAAGATGCAAACACTCGATGGATGTTATCGAATACATTAACAAAGTTCCCCAGCTGAAGCAGATCATAAGTTATCATAATATCAATACACAGGGTATTCCACAAAATTATAAGAATAAGATTAATCGTGTCCCCACTATGCTCACGAAGAATGGTAAGATCCTCGTAGGTAACGAGATCAAGAACTGGCTCGATTCTCTCTTACCAAAGAAAGAGGTCGAGAATGGTTCGATTGGTGGATTTGGTGGGTCTATGTTCAGTCTTGAGGGTGGTGAAAACAACTCGGATATGTTTTGTCTTGATGATTACGGACAATCTCTCCAACCCGCAATGACAAAGGAACTGGAAGAAAAGATCAATCGTGAAGTGTCAAAAGGTGTGGCGTATACAGATTTAAAGACGTAACACGCATGTCATAATAGATATGAAACTTGTTACGATACAAGCTTCAGCTTTTAAGTCTACATTTGAAGTACTCAAGGATATTCTGAATGATGTGAATATCTACTTCAGGCCAGATGGAATGTATGTCGTAACTTTGGATACTGCGAGAACCTCCCTTATTGATATGTATCTTTCGGCTGATAACTTTGAAGAATATCACTGTGACCAGGAAGAGATTATCGCTGGTATTAATATTTCAAACACTTTCAAACTTCTGAAGACAATCACTAACAATGATGTTCTCAAGATGGCGATCAACTCCAAAGAATACATGGATATTGAGATTATCAGTGAGACGAAGAAGACAAATTCTAAATTCCAACTCAAACTCCTAGACATCAATGAGAGTCGCATCGAAGTTCCAGATGTTGAGATGACGACGATCACCACCCTCCCATCCGCAGACTTTCAGCGTCTCTGTCGTGACATGTCTAATATTGGGACAGAAATCGATATTCGTCGTGAAGGTAAGAATATTAGTCTCAAATGTGAAGGTGACTTTGCCAATCAGGAAACAACTATTGAGTGTCCTGATGAAAGTCCAATGATTCATGGTCTCTACAGTCTAAAATATCTGAATATCTTTACAAAGGCGACGAGTATGTGTGCGTCTGTGCAAATTATACAGGAAATTGGGAATCGATTTTTGATTCTCAAGTACAATGTAGCCAATTTAGGTGAGCTCAAGTTTTATCTAGCGACTAAGGTATCTGAAGATCCGTAGTGAAGTCGTCTAGAGTAGAGAGTGTTTTTTTCATACCCAATGTATTAGCTAAAATAATTTTAGGGAACTTATCTTTGAGTGTTTCCCTATCATAGTATAAAAAGTTTTCGAGTGTAACTTTTTGTCCATGGAAATCATTCCTTGGACCTGAATATCGTTTCACCTTTTCAGTAATGTTTCGCATAGGTTTGTCATCATGATCAACTATCCAAGCACTACTCAAAGGGATACTGAAGTGCATCGCATTATCTTCATTCTCACCAGGTTTGAAATTAATGTCATTTGAAATGGCTATGTACTGCTTACCACTGTAGTAATACTTAATACGAAGAATGAGAGTACTGACATTTTGGGGAATCAATGTATGTCGAAAGTTTTTACCTGTAGCATGCACGTAGTAATTATCGAGAATACCATCTTCCCAATCCTTGCTTTCTTTCATCCAAAAATCATCTTCTATTATATAGCTCATGTCATTATCCACATCATATTCGAGTTCTTCTGAAATAATTGAATAGTCTCGTGGTGTGGTAAGAAATTTATAAAAAAAGAAAATGGAAGTTAAAAGTTTGGTAAGCATCTCTTTATATGAAATGGAAGGTAATTTTTTAAGTAGGTATAATAACCTAATAGATGAATGGAGTGAACTCATAAAGAAAGAGCCAATGAATAAAAAAAAACATGAATCTGATATGGCAGAATATATCATGAAATGTATGCCATATATGAATCAATATGTCGATGATGACATTGAAGGTGGTGATGAAGATATAAATACAAATAACATTTTCAATGTCAAAGAGACTGTCGGTCTGAAGAGAAAGGATATATATACAGATTATCTCATAGATGTTGAAAAAAAAAATGTATATAAACCTATTGAACGAACACGAGATCGATGTTTAACTTGCCCCGATAGTAATCTACTTCATTTTCAAAACACGAGTGATCTCGTGTGTGATTCATGTGGTGCAATCGTAGCAATGTTAATTAGTGAAGAACTGACATATAGAGAAGAACAAGAAACATCCGAGAAAGTTGTCAATTATTCATACAAGAGAGAAAATCATTTTAATGAATGGTTGTCACAATTTCAAGCACAAGAGATGACTACGATACCCCCCGAAGTTATCGAACAATTACGAAGTGAACTCAAAAAGATGAAAATCAAAAAGTTGGAAGACATCACTCATGCAAAGATTCGAGCACTTTTAAAAAAATTAAGACTCAATAAATATTATGAACATGTCCCGTACATTACAAATATTCTCAATGGTATCAAACCCCCAAATATGCCACAAGAGTTGGAGGAATATCTTCGAATCATGTTCAAGGATATTCAAAAACCATTCGATGATAATTGTCCATCAGAAAGGAAAAACTTTTTGAGTTATTCATATGTCCTTTACAAGTTTTGTGAACTCTTGAGTGAAGATCAGTACCTACAATATTTCCCACTCCTCAAGTCTAAAGAAAAATTGTATCAACAAGATGTCATATGGAAGAAGATATGTCACGACCTCAAATGGGAATTTATCCCGACAGTTTAAAGAGTAAATATTCTAAATGTGTAATGAACTGCCCAAACTACCAAATTTGTAGTAAACAGGTGAAACCTGGGTTGAAGGTATGCACTTCATGCTTTTGGAGATTCAAAAATGAAGTATTAGAATTTAGGAATGAGGAGTGTCCAAGATGTTGTAAAGTGGGGGAAGGTCTCAAGTTTCGGAAATGTGAACACTTCTTATGTATGAAATGTTTCGATAGATTACCACTCTGTAAATTGTGTGTTTAAAAAAACAAAGATGGTCGTATACATCCCCCCCAGTAACTCAGGTATGAGGAATCTCAAAGGTTTTATCGGGGACTTGCTCGAGGGGTAATGATTGAATCTTCCGCACTTCCACCTCCCGATTCGGGTGAGGTGGGTAATTCACCAGATACGCTGTCTTCAGACCTGTCAGATGAAGATAGTTTCGACCCTGCAACTCCGCCGCATCATTTAGAGTCTTGATCGTCTTGAATTCTAGAACAGTCTCGTTATTAATAATAATGTCCGCCCTCAAATTACCAATCACATGCCCCTTGAATGAAATGGGAATAATCCGTTCCGACTCATATGAAATTCCCTTCTCCCGTAGTAAAACCTCCATCGCATTATGATATACTCTCTCACTGTACCCAGGTCCCAATTGACAATATATCTCTCGAGCGTAGGCATCGATATCCCACTTCATTTATAAAGAAACTAAAATTTTCTCTATATATGTTAAGATGCCCAGCCCCATGAATAGTAACAACGGTCCAGTCCCGATGAACATTAACAAAAAGCCCAATAAGTCCAAGAAGTCCAGCCCCATGAATAGTAATAACGGTCCAGCCCCGATGAACATTAACAAAAAGCCCAAGAAGTCTAAAGATAATGGAACCCATATCGTATACGTACGGGCACATACCCGTATAGTTAAAAACAAGACCCAATAAACTCTTCGTGTATAATAAGATGAAAGTAGGAGTCGTGCGTCCAAATATGATGTTAAGAAGACAGCGATTGAAATTGTCTCATGAAGTAGTGCACAATTTGAAAGAGATAAGTAAGGTATCTTCTGTCAAGCGGTGGGAATATGCGGGTGGTATCGAATACGATAATCTTAAATTTAGTACACCAACACAGGTTACATCAAAAAAACGAAACAGAGTCGAAACTCGTGAAATTGAACAGGTGTGGTATTCAAAAATATCATATCATACACATCCAGGGATTGGGTATCATGAGGAGTGTATATTTGAAAATACACCAATATATACAACCCTCCCCAGTAATTCAGATTTTGAAGCGTATATCAAGGGGTTTCCCAAAATGCAAGTCAATATAATTTGTGATTCACATGGATATTACATTATTGACGTCTTAAAATCAGTCTATAAGAGAGCATCACCCTTACCTGAAGCTGTTCATGAATATATGAGAAAGCTACGCAGTAGACCATTCATGCGCATAGGTGCATTTTCAGAGGATGGTGTTGAATATTTCCATACAACTTTACAAAACTGGAAAAGATATATGAATGAAGACGTTAACCCAGAGATGATAGAACTATTCGGAATATCGATTCAGTATTATGGGTACGACGACGATCCACCAAATATCACCATCTATCGTGATATAGACGTAGCATAAGGATACTTCCTCACCCATAAATTACAAATCCATTTCTCACCAGACTTTACAGGTTTTCCACTATGTAAAGCCTTGGACGTCATCATCTCATAATTATCAAGTGTATCAAAGAAGAGGGCGTCACCCGCCCTCAATTTATACTCATTTCCCAAGTTTGGAAACTCAGTCTCACCACCTTCATAGTCATCATTGAGTGCTAAAATGAATGTATACATTCGCATGTTACTTTCATTTTCAAATGCATCTTGGTGAGATTTATAATGCCCCCCTGGTTTATACTTGAGAACTTGAAGTTTCTCACAATTATCAATTGGTCTATCAATGTACTTGACACACTTACGAATAACAGAATCAATAATTGGATCTTCACGACCCAACCACGTAGTCTCACTTTTACGAACAGTTTCATCCATAGTCGCATTTACATCAATTGTTGATGGTTTGAGTTCTTTTTCAGCACTCTCTATGATATGTTTCCTCTCCTCTGGAGTTAAAAAGTTATGATAAATTTTAGGTTGTGGATACATTGGTAACAAGTAAATGACCAATATGATCAAAAACAATAGGAGTATCATCTTATTGTAGTCATATAAAAATATTCATGGGTAACTTGCAATTATATCTTGTCCGAATTGTTTCTATAATTTCATTCCCATAATCTATAATTTTCTGTAACAAATCTACAATTTCATCATGACGCTGTGGTTCAAGTACATATTGTCTGAGGATATCACCCCCTGTATTTGCCACCATTTCAAAAATATTAGAGATATCTCGAATTTTCTCTTTGTATTTTTCTTGACGCTGTAAATACTGTTTGAAATCTACTAAATCTATATCATTGAGCATATACCCCACACGAATTTGTAAATTATCAACGGGTCTCGTATCAAGATACATATTTTCTCGTTCAACTTGATGTACCATCATAGAGTATCGAAGTATCTCATTGGTAGCTCCCATCTCCCTAAGTTCCCTAAATGTTGGTACACCCCCACATGGGATATCTCCGTGTTCTCGAGACAGCATTGTTTTCTTCTTGAATTCTATAAAGTGTGGGTTATGTATTCGCCCAGTTTCGATTTCACCTGTCCGCCAGTTGAATGCTGTGTGGCAACTTATGCACCACATCTGTGCACACCCACTTGTTTTATGTATAACAGTTCCACATTTTGGACATGATTTACTATCTTTATTTAAAAGTTTCATCGTTTCTACAACTTCTGGGTCGCACTGGTGATCTTCTGATAGAACCTCATTACAGGATTTACAATAGTTTGACTCACATAATCCACAAAACCATTGTTCATTTAAAAACCCCTTACATTCTTCGACTGGACACTGACGAATAAAACGCCTAGGTTCTGCATCTACAAATGTTCCATGATTTCGAAGTTGTTCTAAATGACGATAGGTACCTTCCATTTCTCGATAAAGTGTTTGAATTTCCAGTGGTATTTTGTTAGTAACTTCATACGTTTCTCGGTACAAATGATGAAGATCTAATAGGCGTTCTTTTTGTGATCGAATTATACGATGAAGTCGTCTCATCTGTATTACTCGTTCAACTTCAGGTTGTGTCTCGGGCATTAGAGCCCTTTCCCTTTCATATAGAACATTCTCACGATGTCGTCTAAGTTCTGTGTTTCGGAAATATTTGGTACAAAATAAATCTACGAATTCCCGGTTCCATAAAGTCTTACATCCCATACAATGTGGGTCTTCGAACGAGGAAAGTATATATCTTTGAGAACATGTTCTACAACTCGTTAAATCACAAAAAGGACACTTAACTTTTTTGTGATTTATCTTATTTAATTTCTCACAACATACATCACAATTTTCCATTAACTTAAAGGAAGTTTATTTCTTTAATTATTGAAAGTCTACAAATTGGCTAATCATCTCACGTGTATCATCTCTCTCATAGACTGTCTGTGCAAAAAAGAGAGTCATGTCCGCCTGACCATATGACAAGTACGTACCTCGGTACTTCTCATAAATAGTTACGAGTTCATCTAAATTATTGTCACACCATTCCTCCACATCCTCCTTCGTCATGTCTCTATGAAGACCTTTTTCGATAAAGTCAGCAACCTCGTCGCTGAGAGGCATGTCGGTAATCACTGAGCAATCGTCGTCTGGGTGATTCATTTTTAGATGCATTTTTAGATATCTAAGACTCACTTAGGTAGTTCATTTTGAGCATTTTCATATGCCTTCAGAACCTGACCCACTGTGGTGGCCCTTTGTATGCGACCGGTATATATCTTTTTTCGGTTCTTCGGTATATTGAAGTTTCGACTGTTAATCTTTGCTTGATAACTGGATTTGTTCATCATGGTCGCTCGCTTTTCCGCATTTCTTTTCAACTTATCCTTGGCGGCGTTGCGGGCTCCCTCAGCCGCTTTTCTAATAAGTAACTTACCCGCATTGTTGGCTTTCTTCACGTTTACCTGTGTACTTGGTGCGAATTTCCTTGCCAGTTTTATACGTTCTGTACCCGTGGCTTGACTGATCGCCGTCTTTTGGGTGGCAGTTTTTACCGCATTCATGACCCGCTTTTCCTTATTTTTTTGGACGAGGGCTCTAAATGAAGGCTTATTGGGCTTGGGTGCATTAGGGGGGATAGGTTCCAATTTCTTAGCTTTCTTGGCTTTTTCTTTTTCTGAAATCTCTCGATTTTCCATAACCGCCTTATTCCTAATCTCTTTCATCTTATTGAGATTTTGATTCTTGAATGCAACATCGAGCTGACCCTTGAACACCCTTTTCCTATTTTGTGGTAATTTCTTGAGTGTATTGATAGCAGAAATCAATGGTTTCTTATTTTCGTTGGTAAGTTTCTCAAATGTGGGATTATTTTGCATGGCTGGTTCGAATGTAGGGTTAGGTTTCATGTTTGGCTTGTTATTGTTATTGTTGCTATTACTGTTCTCATATACGGGTTTATTGTTAGCCACCACCTTGTTAAGAATACCCTTTACGAGAGGTCCAGTGACATTAGAAATCCCCTTTTCAAAGAGATTCCGTGTATTCTTTACATTTTTATTGAGTTTCATCACCATATCAGTGTATTCACGTTGTTCCCTAGGTGTGAGTGCACTCTTCTTAATCTCATTTCTCAACTTGACTCTATTATCCAAGTTCATATCGAGAGTGTTGAGTTCTTTCATCGTCTTAGCACTCATGATAGCTGGTTTCCATTTACCGATTCTCCCGAAAGGATTGGTGACTATATTTTTTGTTTTTTTGATGAGTGCGTTTCTTTTGGGTCCCAGGTTCAAGTTATTGAATGCAGTGGCGGCGTTGAAGTTATTCGTTTTTTCGGGTTTCGCACGTTCCTTTGTTATACTCTTACCCTTGATACGACCAGCACCTCTCTTTTGAGCTTTGTTTAAGTTCCGTGTTTCTATGAACTCCGTGACATCCGCATTTGTGAGACCCTTAATCTTCTTGAGTTTGGATTCTACATCTTTGCGAGTATTCGCATTGATGATACCACGAATCGCCTTTAGGTTTGTTCCGGGTCTATTTAATTGAGCTATGTACTTTTTCTTCATGTTTTCAGGTAAAGATGTCGAGCGAACATAGTTTTGGAGTTCCCGAGCATCCTTCATTGTATTGAGTGTTTCGAGTGTATATATAGTATTTTCAGTATTTTTCACCACCGCCCTCTCCTTGCGCTTCGCTTCACCGGCACGTTGTTTATTGAGAATGTTCAAAGCTTTACCCGCATTGAAATTGTTTTCTGTTTTATTTACGGCACGATTGATCGTCGTTTGCTTACCAGTCTTTTTAGCCTCGTTGATATTCTGTGCTCTCTTCTTGATAGGTTCAATGTTAGTATTCGCATTCTTAACCTCGCTCATGAACTTCGTCTTCTGTTCATTGGTCAGGTTCGTGAGACCGTTGAGTGAAGTACGAAGTTCCGTCTGTTTGGTGGCGAATGCATTTTTGACATTCTTCAATTGGGTGTTTAGTGTTGTGATTTCTTTCTCGAGAACACCCACATTTTCTTTGAGTGTAACTCGGTTGATAAACGTATTCTTATTCGCATTAGTGAGAAGTGTTTTATTCATGAATGTACGAAGGTTCTTCTTCTTTCCAACCACAGTATTCGCATTTAGGGAAGCCCTCTTTTGATTTGCCTCTTCTCTCACCTTGTTCGCCGTCAGTAAACCCTTTTTGAAATTCTCAACAAGTTTGTTTCCAGTTTCACCGATGTTCAACGAGGAAACATAGTCGGCAATATTTCTTTCACCAGCTTTTTTCTTTTTCATGGAAACATTCCGTACCTGAGCGTTACGAATGATGACACCAAGGTTTGCGTTTGGTTGCTTAAGTTTTGTTCGGAATTCAGTCTTGTTATTTTTACTCAAGTTTGTTAGATTTTTCAAAGTGTTTTCAAGTTTCTCTTGGTTCCGTGTTTGACGAATGGTGGAGGCATTCATTTTGGCAGAGTTTAACGTCTTGTCAGGGTTCTGAGTAAATAAATTGCGTATTTTCTGTTTGTTTTCTTCGGAAAGATTTAGACGACCCATATGAGAATTGAGTTCCGAAATTTCTTTCGTACGTTTTTCAACCTTCTTTTGTTCGACAAGTTTCTTCGCATTTGCTTCAAAACCGTTGACATTTCCGGGAGCTCTGTTAAACTTTGAGAGTATAGATTTTTTGTCTTGTTCATCAAGATTTATACTTTTCAGAATTTCTTCTAATTTCTTTCGGTTCTCAGCAACATTCTCTCCATTTCTTTGTTTCTTAATGGAATTTGCCTTACGTTTCATAGTGTTAACATTCTTCACCGTGTTAAACTCGAGCATGATCGCATTACGATCAGACACATTAAGATTGAGTGTTTCGTCGAGATACGTGTAAAGTTCCTGCTTTTGTACCTTTATTTTTGTATCGCTGATGTTATTTTTTAATTTTTTTACATTTTCTAACAAAGTACCTAAAGAGTTATTTTGATTTTTAAAACGTTTGAGGAAACGTTCCCTATTTTCCTGGTTCAAATCATCCATGACATTTACAAGTTTACGAAGGTCTTCCTTCTTTTTTCCGATGAGAATACCATTTAGTTTGTTTTTGAGACGCTGCACATTGTTCATAGATTTAATTGCGATCAAGTTACTGGAAATGTTAATATTTCTATTCAGTGCTCGTCGAGCGATATTTTTCTTATTCCGACCAATGTACGCATTGTTGATCTTACTGTTCAAATTTTTTACATTATTCATATTTTTGACATTTACGTTAAAGTTGAGGTTAAGTTTATTTTCTTCACGAGCCTTGCGAATACGCTCGGATAGACGATTCTTTTCACCGGAGAGACCCCCAGTTTTTTTAGCTTTTTCTCGTAGAGTATTCATATTACGAGGGTTTAAGTTGAAATTCTTCATGATTGTTTCGATGTCCTCGGGTTTGAGTTTGAGTTCATCGGTAATATATTTTCGAAGTGATAATTCCTTTTCCTTCTTAAAATTTCCTTGTAATTTTGATGCCAAATTCGTCACATTCTCAGGTGTCATCGTCGTGTAATACTCCCATTCTTGTAAGATAAACTTACGATCCTCATTTTTCAAATTGTATTGCTTGAGGACTTGACTGATATTTTCTTTTTGAGTAGATATTTCCTTCATATATTTGTCTGCGTCACGTTTGATTCTATTGATAGAATTTCCTTTTGATATTTGGTTATAAAACTGATTTCGCTCTACAACTGGAACCTTGCGTTCATCTAAAAATTCAGTGAGTTCTAGACGTTTCTTCTTTTGGATAATAGTGTTCGCCATAGTACGACTTTCATTCAAAGATGCATTTTGGCGTATCACAGATTGAATGTTTTCATTGGTGAGACCGAGACCCTTCATGTATTTTGTGATTTCAGATTTTTTAGAATTCTTTGTTGATTGTATAGCATTTTCAATCTGCTTTTCAACAGTCTTCATATTTTTTAAAGTTTTGATGGCTGTGATTTTATTCATGTAGTCATTCTTCACACCCGCATTTATGATTTTATTGGATAGAGTATTTCTTGTTTTGTTGATGACACCATTGATCACTGTGTCAACTTTACGACCCACTTCTTCAATCTTATTATTCGTCATAGTCGTGTTAAAATTAAAAACAACTCCATACTCACGAGCTTCCTTTATCTTGTCTATGACAACTCGTTTCTTACTATTGATATCACCCCTTTTCGCAACTTCTTTGTTTATAGACGCCTTAATATTCGATAGGGATACATTAGAATTTTTAAACTGCTGAATGAATGTAGACTTGTTAATGTTCAAAGGTTCCAAATATTGTTCCAATTCATCAAGATTTTTAGAACGTTTCGTATTCTTCACTCTTTGTATTTCTGTATTGATTTCTTTGCGAAGTACATTTAGATTGGTACTGTTGACATTGACTTGCTTGATGAATGCATTCTTTTTGTTTTGTGGAAGAGTTTTATTTTGATTGATGTAGTTTTTCACTTCACGTCTACGTTCAGTCAGGAGTTCTAGCTTACTTGTCTTCTCAGCGGCTTTCTTGTTCGCACCAGCGGTGTTGATAGCATTACGAAGTTGTACCATCTTTTCAACATTCTGTAGTTTTTCGATATTGGGAGAATAGTTTATGTTCAAAGATTTCGCTTTTTCATAGAGCTTCTTCTTACCCCCATCAATCATGCGTACCTTAGTGGCATTGACGTCAGCATTTGTTTCAATTTTGAAAATAGTCGCTTTTATGTCGGCATCGAGATTCATTTCACGAGCAATGTTGGACAGTGCCTTAATTTTCTGTGCAAATACACCTCCCGTCTTCGCAGTGCCAGCAGTTATGATCCTCTTTTCGAGGTTCTCCGCCGCCGGCATGAGACGAAGTTTCGAAATGCTATTTGAGAAATTGTTATAGACATTCAATTGTTTCGCAAGTGTTGTGAGACGTTCCTTTTCTGTACCAATTTTACCCACATTTCTCGTAATTTTAAGATTTTTAGCTTCGGTCACTAGTTTATTGATATTTTTGTTTCCATTGTTAAACCGGGACATGATTGAATTTTTATTTTGAGCATTGATATTGAGTTCATCGAGGCGCTTCACGAGACGTATTCTCATATTCTCAGCACCACCACGAGCGACTTCACTCTCTTTGACCTTGGCTTCACGCTTCAATACATTAATACTTTCTCCCTTATTGAAACGTGTAAGAAACTTATTTTTGTTTGTCTGATTAATATTTAATGGTGTGAGGAAGGTGAGAAGATTTTGTTTGATGAGTGATTCCTTTTCTTTTTTCCTTTGTTCGAAAAGTTGAGTGGCTCGATTTTTCAGAGAGTTCAAATTGGTTTCATTGTCAATGCTATTTTGGAGACTTTTCTTGTCTTCATCGGAAAGTTTTACATTAATAATCATAGTCATAAACTTTTGTTTTTGACTGGTAATGTAGTCGGTACGTTTGGTTTCATTATTCTTCTTAGCCTCCTCTATAAGTGTTTGTATATTCACACCTTCAGCTTTCGATCTCGACTTGAATGACAATTTACTCGAATTGTTAATAAACGGAAGTGTCGCCAAGATTATATTCATCTTTTGTTCATTCGTCCTCACAATATTATTCATTTCATCTGATTTGAGTTGCGCTTCAGCTTCTAACTGTTCCAAACTATCACTTACCATGCGGTTGATAAAAGTCTGTCGATTCACATTTGAGAGTGACATCTTACCAATCTTTGACAGGAATTCACTCTCAAGTTCGCGATACTTTATGGCTTCATCTATGACACTTTGACGATTCACACCACCCACTCCCAATTTATTGACAAATGGTTTCTCTCTTTTCAAACCAATCTTCCTGATTCGATTGGTCGCTATATTGAGCTTGATGTTCGTCTCCACAATTGGTGCTTTAGGGACATTGGGTGCATTCGGGACATTGGTCGCTATATTGAGCTTGATGTTCGTCTCCACAATTGGTGCTTTAGGGACATTGGGTGCATTCGGGACATTGGGTGCATTAGGGACCTTGGGTGCATTAGGGACCTTGGGTGCATTCGGGACATTGGGTGCATTCGGGACCTTGGGTGCATTAGGGACCTTGGGTGCATTCGGGACCTTGGCCTCCGGTCCCTCAAACACGGTACCTCCTGCATTTACATAGTACCCCGTGCCCTGATTTCCAATTTTGAATGCGTATCCCTTCTTGGTACCCTTAAATGTACTCGATGGTATAAAGTTTCGTTTAGGTCCGAATAAGCTCTCGAGAAAAGATGTCTTAGGTTTTTTAACGGCACTCACCCGGCCATTAAGAAATTTTGGCTTTTGACCTCTCACGAACAAACCACCCTTAGGGAAATTTACACGAGTAGTACGTGTATTGTTCGCCACTACTACTGTGTTGTTGAACCTGTTCACATTGTTCGTCCTCACTGCTGTGTTATTGAACCTGTTCACATTGTTCGTCCTCACTGCTGTGTTATTGAACCTGTTCACGTTGTTCGTCCTCACTGCTGTGTTAGCGTTATTGTTCGTCACTACTGTGTTATTGAACCTGTTCACTGCTGTGTTAGCGTTATTGTTCGTCACTGCTGTGTTATTGAACCTGTTCACTGCTGTGTTAGCGTTATTGTTCACCACTGCTGTGTTGTTGAACTGGTCCTTCTTGACTGGAGGAACATACTTTCTTCCAATCTTTACAGGTTCATGAATTTTCATGAACCTCAGACGCTTACCGATAGAATCGATCATTTGACTCTTCGTCATCTGGTCAAGTTGTTTGAGACCAACCTTTCGCGCGACCCTCTTAATATCGACACGCTTAGACGACGAATCAAAGAGTATCTCATAATCCCCAACGGTTAAAGGTGACTTCTTATCGACGAGGTACGTCTTGTTTGAGCTCATAATCAAAGGTGGGAGAGGTAACTTCCCTGCCTTGATATCGTCATAGACTTGGCATGTTTGTTCTTTTGTCAGTTTAATACTGTGTCCTGTGTTCATCTTGATGAGTTTTCTCAGGATGTCAAGATCTGCGTCTGGATCGCAAACCTCAATCATATATAGTAAACTGATAAAAAAAGTGTTATGTCGAATATCCAATTGTATACAATCGTAACTTCTCTTCGTATTCCATGCTGAAATCAAATATATCGGTGCATCCTATATTAATCTCTATCACATCTACAGGTGTTTTGAAGGTCTCACGATTTGATAATGCTGAACGAATGAGTATATCCACAAATTGTTTGGGATTATCAATACTTTCTCGATATATTTTGTCCATTTTAATTCTAATACACGTAACTTCGTGTGGTTTCTTATCTAAAAACGGTGTGAGTGGAAATTCTTCCTTCATCCCACCATCCACGTATGTATTTCCTTCGTAGTTTCCACATGCAAATATGAAAGGCACCGCCATGCTCATACATACAGCATCAATCACCTTCATAGTGGGGTGTGTATCTCGTGAAAAATAGACAGTCTCAGTGGTGTTCAGACAATACGCTGAAATATATATTTTAGTTTCTAATTCTTCAAAGGTTGGATCACAACCACATATGTCCACCAACTTTTTACGAATAGGGCCCATATCAACAAAACCAAATTTGTTAAAAAATGACCCTATGCGTATTTTAACAAAATTGGGGATATTTAATGATAAAGATATATCCAAGATTTCATCTATGGACATCCCCATTGCCAAAAACAATGCCAAAATTGCACCCGCTGAAGATCCAGATATTTCTTTCACATCTGCAAGTGAAGATTCACGTGTCTTTAAAGCACCAATGAGTGAAAATATTCCCATAGACGCTGGTCCAAGTACCAGATACTTCATCTTCTTACTTAATAGAACTGAGGAAATTGGCGACGCAAAAGCGCAAACACAACCGCAAACACAACCGCATGTGTCACAACAGCGGGGAGACTGGTCTGCCCGGAGCGGACGACACCACCCGACCCTGGGGGGAGAGTGAGCAACAGACCGGGGCTGAGAGCTAAGAAGAGAGTGGTGGTCACGAGAAGGTCGGTCTTGGTCAACACGATACCCATAGCCTTGGCGATGAGACTGTACACGAGAAAGAACACGAGCGCGTGGAAGAACACGGCGGGTGGAGCAGTTTTGCGGTTCATGAACTTGACGTTCTTGCCCGCGGTGGTCACGAGAACACCGGGGCTGAGCGCAAGAAAAAGAGCGGCGGGTATGGCAACTTTCTGAGAAGTGATATCGGGGAGCATTTAATATACGTCTATATATTTTTCCATGAACTCTGTAAAATGATAAAATGTGGCACCCCGCATAATCTCCTCGTGTAGTTCGTTATTATTGATGATTCGCCTGACATTTTTCCATATATGGTACAAATGTTCATCAAACCATCGTCCTTGTTCACGATAAGGGTCGTGTTCCTCGTAACAAAACGCAACAAAGTCACAGAATTCCCCTGAATGTTCGATGTGTGCATCGTAAAGGAGTGTCCTGATGGTATTCCACATCGCATGTAATTCTTCTGAGTATTCGACTTCCCAGTCTTCGATATTCAGAGGAGTGTATTCATTAAATTCATCGTCGTCACTCACATCGGCATCAAGGCCGTTGTTCGCTTCGTATACGTATTGGCTCCAGACCATGTTTAGTTACTTATCTTCTTTTTCGGGCTTCTCCTTTATACCACTTAGGAAGATTGAAGTGGATTCTTTCGTTTTAAGTCCATCTTTGATGGCATTTAGGGCTCCTTCAACCTTAGTTTCGTCTCCACCGAAGAATGTCATTAGACCTTCCTTGATGGCATCTTTACTCATACCAGACTTCCTGACTGATTTACGTATGCTAATTTTACCCTTCCTGAGGTTAATCGTATCGATACCTTGTTCGACCATATGCTTTTTTACCTTTTCCTTGAGACGTTTTTCCTCCTGAGTGAGAACCTTGATATCAGATTTCGCCTCGGTTAATTGTTTTGTGAGCTCTACCAGTTTAGATACATTCTCGGAGAGATCAGGTGCAACAGATGACATGGTTATTATTAAATACTAGAACTAAATCTTTAAGCGCAAAGTCCACGCTGCATGAGGTCAGGGACGATGGTGGAGTTGTTCCACACGAATGGCGCCTTGGGGTTGGGGGGGTCCTTGCGGATCTGCTGGTTAGCATTACGGAGGGCACCACCGACAGTCTCGGGGAAACCAATCTGCTTACGGGGTTCAAGGAAGTTTTGTCCCTTGAGGATGTCCTCTGGGGCAAACTGACCGAAATCTTCCGCCGAGGCAACCTCACGAGGGAGCAGGGAGGACGCGAGACCGGTACCCTTGTTCATACCACCACATATAGTGTATACTGGGCCAGCCGAAGGGCCAGCCGAAGGGCCAGCAGAGGGTGCCATGCCGAAAGGCGTGTATTCACGCTCGACGATGGTGTAGCTTGACTTGTTGTTCATGGAAAAAAGGATGAAGATTAATGCAGCGACGGCGACCAACATGAAGATGTTCTGTGTACGACCCTTCATTATCTTTTATATACTGTTAACAAATTTTTTTATTCTTCCTCCTCGTCGACAAATGCATACTGGTCTGGGTATACATCTAGGATAGGATCTGGATGAACCTTGACCTGGACAATATTCCAGGTTGGGCCAAATGCCTTCTTGGCGAACCAAAGTCCGGCAAATTCGAGAATGACATTACAGTTTTTCCCTGGCTGAAGGGTCTCAAAGTCGACGAGCTCCTGCTGCGCGTTGTATACCTTGGTGACCTCGAGACGATCGCATGTCATCATACCACCCTCAAGGTTTGAAGTGTAGGCACCCTTGACGACACATTCTGAAAGCTTCTTACCAAACCAGGTCTCACAATTCTCGAGGGCCGCCTCCAGGTTCTGAGTATCGATACCCTCAACCTTCTTGGTGTTCGCCTCTGATACGATATCAATCACGATCTCGCCTGAGACGTCGGCAACCTTCACCTTGTTTAGTTGAACAAAACACTTACGCTTTTCGTCGTTGAGAGCCTTTACGAAATAGAGGCCATCTTCACCTTTGGCTGGAGCGTTGTAGAACATTTATGTCTATATTAGGTTTCATTTCTTTAACCCAACAAACGGGATATTCGCAGCCTTATTGAGTAGCATTTTTGGTACCCACTGGTTTCTCCTGGGGTTATACCCATAGAGTGTTTTGGAGGTGTTCATATTCTTAGGGAGTGTTTTGGCATTTTCTGGGCGTAGTGAATATTCATTTTTCACATAGGCTGCGTTTGTGACATTCTTCCACTTGAGATTCTTTACGTTAAAACGTTTGTTTCCTGAAGATTTCTTGTATCCCTCTATATTGGTGTTTTTCACTACAGTTTTGAGACCATGTACGATTTGTTTGGACAGTTTATCACTCGATGGTTTAGTCGTGAAGTTTTTGTACTTCCCTGGCTCAACTTTCATGGCTTTGCTTATGGAAATATTTACTGGCTGTGTGGGTACTCTCTTCTTTGTGATAATCTTGGGGGATACCTTCTTGAAAACGTCATCCATGGAATTAGACACCTTGATGCGTTTATCGAAAAGCTGCGCCAATCGGATAAGTCTCTGCCTATCCCTTTCCTTCTTCTCTGGGCGAAGATTGAGTTTCTGCATCAGATAGATATCCTCAATAAGAAATTCCTTACTCGCTACAAGTATACGCTTATCATTTATCAATTTTCCAGTGTCTACATTACGGTATGTGATACCCCTCTTTTTCGTGAGTGCCACTTCATATCCAAACTCCTTGGGGCGCATAAAAGGGATGTCAAGAATGCCACCCATATTGAAGTCCTCAATCTTGTTAGATTTTGGTGAGAAAAGTCGCATATTTAAATCGAGTGCAAAAAGTTCTACATCGATGAAGATGTCACCCTTACCAGGTCGATTAGTGTTGGAAGTCTTCTTTTTCTTAATCAGGGAATATCTCCGTGTAACAAAAGGACCTTTCTGTTTGAAACCAATCCCCAAAAACTTGAACAACTTGGAGTGTGTCTTTTGCATCGACATAATTCGCTTGTTAATACGCAAATTGAGACGCTTAGCTAATTCCCCCAGTTTGTTCCATAGTAGGAGTTTGACTGCTTGTAGTTTTCCGAAATATTTATCATTCATCGGAATCCTGGGTACAAACTTTGCATCAATATCACTCGTGACGATTCGAGAGTTGAAATCGACATATAAATTGAATGCCTCTCCACCACTCACAATAAGATCACCTGAGGAACTCAAGAACTTGGTGAGATCCCCAATTGTGTCCAATATGATATCACGAATGGAATCAGTAACAAACACGTACATGATCTTTTCAAAATCTTTATCGATATGAGTACTTTTGACCCGATCACGGAACTTACCAAAGTCCCTCTGTAAGTTTCGATCGTAGTATTTTTTTAATTTAGCATCCTTGAAAAATAAATTTTCATTCATAAATTTATCAATCGCAGCCTTCGAATAAATCTTATCATCCATTATTATATCGTGATATAATAAATGGTATGCAACGTTATCGAAGAATGTCGGTGCTATTCATACACAGGTGAGAAGGAACAATTCTGTGGTGCGAGAAAAGGACCAAATGTTCTACCATGTCCGAGTGATTGTTGTGCGGGTGGTTGCCCTGATGACGGATCTAGACAACCATTTCGTTATATAGACAGGCCACCATTTGTCACATTAGGTAATCGTGGATTTGTCTTTTTATTATGGCTGATTGTGACCATGTCAATTATCTACTTCTTCAGACACTTAAAGATTAAGCAGGTAAGAAATATATAATGTCTCTTGAAAACATCGAACTCGAACTTACCGCCCTCCGCACCGATGTTAAGAACCTGGCCAAGCTTATTCGTAAGGTCAAGAACATTCAGGAAGACCCCGATGGTGAAAAAGCTAAGGCTCGTGCTGCCAACAACGGCTTCAACCGCAAGCAAGATGTGACGCCTAAGTTGCGCACATTCCTCGGTCTTCCCGCTGAAGAACTCATCTCCCGCTCGGAGGTGACCAAATTCATTAACAAGTACATCACCGAAAAGGGTCTCAAACATCCCGAAAACGGTCGCCAAATCGTCCTCGACGATACACTCCGTGACCTCCTCGCACCCCCCGCTGACGTTGTGGTTACTTACCTTAACTTGCAGAAGTACCTCAGCCCTCATTACATCAAAAAGGAGGCTTAAAAAATAAACACATTCTATACTAAAACATGGTGACTTTCCTTACAAAGGAGAGCGCTGAACAACTTGTTGGTACAAAAGTAAAAGACCTTGCTTTGTACCAAAGAGCTTTTACACATAAATCTGCTCTCAAGGAGTATGAACAATTTACAGAGTCCTTTGAAACACTCGAATTTATTGGTGACTCGGTCCTCGGGTTTGTCATCACTAAGTTTTTGTTTGATAGACATGAAAGTAAACAAGAAGGTTTCCTCACGAAAGCTCGTACCAAGCTTGTACGTGGTGAAACCCTGGCTAAAATTGCTACAAAGTTGGGTCTAGAGAAGTTTGTCATCATGGACGAAAAGGGGTTAAGAAATAACTGGAACAATAACCCCAAGATTTTGGAAGATGTTTTTGAAGCACTGATCGGGGCTCTGTACATGGACCTGGGTCTTCTTCACACGAAAGAATTCATTCTTAGGATTTACCAAGATCCTAACTTTGTTGATATGAACTCTATCATGGTGGATGATAACTTCAAGGACAAATTAATGCGCCACTGTCAAATTCAGAACTGGCCACTTCCCGAATATCGTGTCGCAGCACACCACGAGGGGTTGTTCTACATCGACATCTACATCAATGACGGTTTTGTTGCCAGGGGTGTCGCAAAGAGTAAGAAACAAGCTGAACAAAATAGTTGCATGAGCTACTTTCATGCACAAGATGAAGTTAAAAACTACAACTTTAATTAATGTAAGATGCATCCTAATGTGAAAGCCCTGCTCGAAATTGAGTTCGCCGCCCAGAAAAGTCAGGAGTGGCTTGCTCTCCGTGGCAATATGTTAACTGCCTCAGATGCTGCCACGGCTCTAGGCGTGAACAAGTACGAAACGCCAGCTGAATTGTTACTCAAGAAATGTGGGATGGGAAAAAAATTTGAGGGTAACGCAGCTACAAGACATGGTGAGAAGTATGAGGATGAGGCACGCATTCTATATGAAGAGAGGCACGGGGAGGTTGTACACGAACTTGGCCTTTGTCCCCATCCGGTCCATAAATGGCTCGGTGGGAGTCCCGATGGCGTCTCTGAATCTGGGAAATTGGTGGAGATTAAATGCCCCCCGATGCGACAGATTGTACCTGGAGAAGTCCCTATCCATTACATGCCCCAGCTTCAATTATGTATGGAGATTTTAGACTTAGAAGAAGCAGATTTTATTCAATATAAACCAGCAGAGACCAATTGGCCTAAACCCGAAGAATTTGACGTCGTTAATGTTAAGCGAGACCCCGAATGGTGGAAAACCAACTACCCAATCATGAAGGAATTTTGGGAAAAGGTCCTCTATTTTAGGGAGCACCTAGATGAACTTCCACCACCTAAGTTGAAGAAGACTCGTAAGAAAAAGGAACCTGAACCAGTTATCTGTGAAGTGGAGTTACTCCCCGACGAAGATTATTACAATGACGACTGAAG
>Ga0222691_1000088_pt1 | contig 38877 bp, 61 predicted proteins | sample AntAcemetage1237_FD_179839 | JGI IMG/M metagenome (GOLD analysis project Ga0222691, IMG submission 179839) | Saline water microbial communities from Ace Lake, Antarctica - #1237 | ecosystem: Environmental > Aquatic > Non-marine Saline and Alkaline > Saline | place: Antarctica: Ace Lake... | reverse complement strand
AACCGGTGGCGGTGGCGGTGGCGGTGGCGGTGGCGGTGGCGGTGGCGGTGGCGGTGGCGGTGGTGGTGGTGGCGGCGGCGGTGTACCAGTGCTATCACAATTAACGAAAGTAATACAATATTCAATAGCTGGTAAATTGAATTCACACATTGCAAGATCATTAGCAAGACTAGATAAAATAGATCTTGCCTTGCCGTCTATATTTTCAATATGATCTTTTACTTCTTTTCCCCACGCTTCATCTACTTTAATAAGCCTATCTGAATACTCGTTCATTATGTCAGTTATAAAGTCGTTTAATGTCATTCCGCCATTAAAACCAACTGGTTCATTTTCATCATCATTAGAATTTTTTGCTAATCTTAATAATTGCATATTAAGAGCAGTTGCATCATCTGGTGACTTAGAAATTTTCCAATCACTAAGTCTATTAATTCCACAGGATGATGATGAGTCATCTGATGAGAATATCAATGATCTACTTAATCCAGTAGCTGAAATCTTGTCAGCCGGTCTTTCCGCATCAAGATTTAATTTAGCCTTTGTAGCTATTAATTTACATCCATGTCCATCGTTGTCAACTATATCAAGACTAACAATAGCCGTATCTGTCAATCCACTAATATCGCTATATGTAATTCCTGAAAATTCACACAATTCATCTATATCTGGACCCGCATTCCCCCTATCTCCGACTGGGCCAGCACCAAATCCATCATCCCCTTTATCCCCTTTTTCACCTCTATCTCCCTTTTTACCTTTTGGGCCAGCAAGATCTACATAAAGCGTTTTTAAGAATTTTTCACTTAGCTTAAATTGCAGCCCTGAAGCTGGTGTACCAACTCCTTCGCATGAAAATTGGCTGACTTCACATGTTAATTTCACTTGCTTAGCATCAACACATGCGATATCTAAGCTATCGCTCTTTAATTTTATATCACCAGTAATAATCCCATCCGGATTTGAATCACTTTTTATGGGAAATTTCGTATCTGTAATAATCCCAAACCCACCCGGAACAGCCGGGACGGAATCAATCATATTTTTATGTTGCGGAGATAACAAACCATTAGTGTTATTATCTGCTAATGGTATTGAATTTACAACACCACATCTTTCCCATAAATTATTCTTAGAATCATATACCCATCTTACAAATTCACTGTCTACAAACACTTGGCCATTTGTTGGTGAATTTGGTAAAAATGAGAATTTATCTTCCGGTAAAATCGTCGATGACATATTATTCACTTATGTTAAACACACATAATTTCATTTTAATTTTGTGTGTCAAAATTAAGATTGACACTTTATATATCACACAAAACACCAAAAAAGAAATAATATAATATGAGCACAAAATCACTAGATACAGTACAAAAAGAACTTCTATTAGGTAAACAAAATGTTTGCGGTGCTGGTATCGGAAAGAAATGGGTAAATGGAAAACCAACAAAACAAGATGCTATAATAGTATTTGTGCAATCAAAACAAACCAAACAAGGAATGTTCAAAAAATTCTCAATAAATGACATGGTGCCAACAACAGTAGATGGTATACCAACAGATGTGATAGAAGTTGGTAAAATAGTAAAACACGGATATAAACAAAAGAAAAGACCTATCATGCCAGGATTTAGCTGTGGTCATAAAAACATCACAGCTGGTACGATGGGAGGATTCTTTTATGATAAAGATAATAAACCAGTAATTTTAAGTAATAATCATGTTTTAGCTAATGAGAATAAGTCCAAAAAGGGGGATATAATTTATCAGCCAGGGCCTCATGATTCTAAATCCAAACCAGCGTTCGCTGGATGGAAAAAACCAATAGATAATTTCTCATATGTTGGGACTCTTAAAGATTTTGTTAGACTAAAAAAGAATGGAAATACCCAAGATTCAGCAATTGCTGAAATCCATCCATTATTAACAGATGATAATCTTGTAAATCCTATATACCCGTTCATAAACAGGGCAATGCATGGGTTTGGAAAAGCCAATGTAAATATGCAAGTCCAAAAATGTGGTAGGACTACTGGTTACACAACCGGAAGAATATTAAGTCTAAATTCAACGTTTTCAATTGAATATGACTTTGGTATTGCAAAATTCGACGATTGTATAGTAACAACTGGAATGAGCCAAGGAGGTGATTCAGGATCGGCCATTTTAGATATGAATATGAATATTGTTGGGTTATTATTTGCTGGGTCTAAAAAGGTAACATTAGCAAACCCAATTCAAGAAATCCAAAATAGATATGGATTATCGATATGGAATGCCCCACATGGTAAAACCATTAATCTTGATGAAAAATGGACGGCATTTACAACCGATGGAAGCATCACAAATAGAAAAGGAATTGTGTACATCAAGGAAAATGCTAATCAACATTGCTACTTAGAACATACTCTTAATAGAGATGTGAAAAGTGTAGCATGCACTATAAACACTGGAAGCGAAAAGGGAGCAACTTGGGGGCCAGGAATTGTTCTCCAATGGCCAAATGGGATGATTAAAATAAACCTTAGATATGGTGGACCATTTGGAGGATATTTTAATAGTCAAGAATACCTCACAATCGGGCAAACCAAAACAAACAAAGATTATAGATTACGATTGAGAAAATCAAATAGTACCTGGATTGGAGAAGTTCAAGATGATAATAAATGGTATACTATTTTATCAGTGCCATCTAGCATATTCCCATTAAATCCGGTGTGCGTTAGAATTGGAAAAACTGGTAATCTTGGATCGACAAGAGATTATAATAATGTTGGACCAGTTGGGTCATGCACAATCAAGAATTTTAGTTTAAAGTAATATTTTTCAGTTGATGGCCAATCGCTAACAAAGCTGTATTATCTGTTTGAGATCCCAATATGAGATTCCCAAGATGACCGGCTAGTTCTAATTCAATTTTTAGAACTAGCCGGTCATCTATTTCAAAAGCAGGTATCTTTTTTTGTTTTTTGTTTAAATCATCAGCCATGATGCCACCTAAATACCAAATTTGTATTTATAAAAAATTTGACTTGTACATGGCTTGCATTATTTCAAAGAAACAAACAAAATAACATCAAAAACCCTCATCTAACAAATCGCTAATCCGATTTTTAGGGGCAAGACCTGGGGTGAATTCTTGTTCCGTACGCTCTATACGGTATTGTAAAACATAAGCGTCTTCTTCAGCATCTTCAAAGTAATCCTTCAGAACCGAGACTGCACGAAAACCCATTTTACCAAAAAATAATTGAGCAGATAAGTTAGTTTCACGCAATTCTAATATGATCTCTCGACGGCGTTGTTGAGACAATTTATCAATCATTCGTTGCACCATCTGTCGTCCAATTCCTTGTTGTCGGAATTCTGGAGAGACTGCAAAATTTAAAATGTGTATTAATGATTTATGTAGTTCATAAATCACAAACCCCAATATCCGATGGTCGCATTCTAAGACCATCCCTATACAATTACGTTGTCTTAAGCAACTTAAAAAATATTCTTCTGACCAAGTATATTCAAAGCTTTCATCTTCAATCCGGAGAACCTCTGGCATATCTCTGCGAATAAGCCATCTGATCTCAGGAATTGGTTCTTTGGTGGGTTGCAAATTCATCCGTGTGATTTTTCCTTATTCAGAAGAGTCCATTCTTACAGTGTTTCCATATCCTGGACCATCAGTAGTTCCCTCTGGAGTAGTAATAACAGTAATAAAAGGAAAACCAACTTTACATTGATCAATCCATCCAGTGTAACCATCTGTGAGCATAATTTGACAATCAGCAACATTACCTGTATCAATCAGCCATTGGACAGGGGCAGCCATATCAGTACCACCACGACCATGTACTTTGAATTTTTTCCAATCATTTCTACGATAAACATCGTATCCTTGATGTGCATGGTCCCATTGTAAAACACGAACTTTTGCTCTACTTGAGATAGCGTCAATTTCAGCGAAAAATTGTGACAGGATTTTTGATCCAATAGACCCAGATGTATCAACAATAACATTAACAGTGGCGGCAGCATGATGACTAATACCGGCAACACCAAAGGTATTATGTCTGCGATTTCTTCTGCTGTAAGTTTTTCTACGATTACCAACATGCCTTCCAAGGTACATTCTCAACAACTCACGCCATCGAATTTTCGGTTTTTGCAATTTTTTAATTGCTTCAACAAGGTGACCCGGAACATTACCTTGAGCATGTTCTGTAGCATTATCAACCATCCCTTTAACAATTTGACGTGCTTCATCTTGTGACGCATCGCTTAATTCCCAAGTGCTATGGTCATCAATTGACTTACCACTTACCCCTCCATAACTATATTCTCCGGACTGGCCACATTCAGAGCAAGACCCATCGCCTTCTCCTTCTCCTTCACCCTTATCCTTACCTTTGCCCTTACCTTTGCCCTTACCTTTGCCCTTACCTTTACCCTTACCTTTACCCTTACCTTTACCCTTACCACATGATCTACCGCATTTCGAGCATGTAGCACCGAGTTTTTGCTGTTCTTTTTCAAGCATGTCATAAAATAATTCAGATGAACCATCAACTGGCCAATCTGATGGAATCCAAATAATCTGTCCCTCAAGAGGAACAATTACATCATTTGCACTAGATTCACGGTACCCAATCCTAGGACTGCTTTTTTTCCCATTCACGCACATGTCAACGGCAACATTCCATGCTTGTGGATTTCTTGATCCGACCCGAATGCAATGGCATCTGACAATATGTTCAATCTCATGCTGAATTACGGCAAAAATTTCTTTCAGATTTAAACTTTCAACAAATGGTGGATAATAGATGCACTGAATCACTCCAGTGCTCATAATTCTAACTCCCATTGTTCGTGTTTCTTCTGGCATCCAGGCCATTTCATTTGGAATCCATTGCATAGACATAGCAATATGTCCATACCATGGCTCGCGAGTCAAAAGCCTGCATCGTGCTTGCATTAATCTATCTGATTGATTTTCTGTCATTGTTAATCTCTTATAAGATATTTGTCAAAAAGTTTTATGATATTTTGTTGCAAAATAAAATACTTAAGTAAACATAATATAGATATACTATATAACTAAGAATTTCGCGGGTTGGAGAAGAAAAATCGTGAGGCTGAAAAGAATTTTTTTCAGCCTCACGATTATTATAAAAGCTTTATTCACTACCCCAGGCAAGTTTGGCAATGATATTCTGCAATGTTTCTCTTTTATTCAAATAATCGATGAATGTCGGTTCGAGACCATTTTTCTCATTATAATCACCAACCATTTTAGCAAGAGCCGGGTTACTGATAACAGCTGTCTGTGCCTTATCCTGACCACCACCAGAAACCAATGCCCGACAAAATGCCACGACAATATCATTATCATTTGCGTTGATAGCCATATGTTCAGCAAAATCAAGGCAAATATTCGCGATTTCTTCTTGATCCGCTCGGTCCTTACAAAACGAAATCAAACCCCACATTAAACCCTGAAGTTCAGTACGTTTAAGTTTTTTGAGTTTGTTTTTGTAAGGGCCAACACCATTCTTAAGAATATCACGAGGCTTAACAGGACAAGCATAAGTCGAAAATGTATTTGCCAATTCCTGCCCAATCAGACCAGAAAGAATCAACCTGTAGGAATTTTCTTTATTAGGGTCATTGCTCTCAATGTAGGCTTGTTGAACTGCAACAACAGATTCCCAAGAACGACGAGAAGGATCAATTTTAAATCCGAGCTCACCGGGAGTAATATCGCCATCAAGGTGCTTCGCATTCTGTGATGCGAATTCAATAACATCAGCCGCAGCACCACCATGTACACCAGACATGTAATTAACCCATTCTTCGATGGTAGTATCGCCACCACTAAGAGTCATATGAGCAAATCTGTCAAGAAACGCAGCATCATTAAAACCACTAACAACATAACTTCCCTCTTGGAAGTTTCCAGCAGCAACAACTGACCAACCGGGAGGTAAAACATAATCACCAACAGCATGATCAAGAACAAGCTGGAATACAGCCTGTAAAACATCATCCTGTGCACGGTTTACTTCGTCGATGAACAGAATTCCTTTTTGAAAATGGCATTGTGCCCTTTTCAATTTCTGTTCATAAATTCTCGTTGCTTCGAGATATTCTTCTTCTGATTCTCCAGAGTCTTTTGTTGGAATAGGACCAAGATCGGTCTTAATCGCATCCAATGTCATGTCTCCAGTAGGCATATCAGCTGGTGGCAAATAATGCGTTCTGCCATCGGGACCCTGATCTGGTAAACCACGAATATCAGATGCTTCAAGCTGAGAGCATCGCAGGTCAATGCAACCCATATCATTTTCAACACAAAGTTGTTTTACCAAACTTGACTTGCCAAGCCCACGTTCACCCCAAATAAATGGAGTGATTTTAATTCCATGACGTTTTGCTTCTCTGGATAGCATAACAGCACTTTTAATCGTTGTAATATTAGCCATTTCTCAACTTTCTCCTAAAATAAAGATTTGTAATCGTCTGAGATATTGTTACAAATCTAAAAATAATTGTTAATTTTATCTAACCACGAACTTAGTTTTACCTAATTTAGTCTTATCAAAATCGATCTCAAAAAAGATGTATTTGTCTTTCTTATAATACGTTGTGCTATCATGAAAATTAACAGCCTTACACCAAAACTTATCTTTCCAAAACCATACTGCAGCGTTCATAATCTGAATACGTTTAGAAAGTCTAGCATATTGCGTAATATCACCAATATACATAGCAAGATTATTATCTGGATCGTTGATATCAAAATTAGTTTTCAATACAACAAGTGACATTATGCCATCAGTAGTCTTAACGTCCTCTATATGCTCAATCTTGTTAATAGAAGCTACATTATTTCTTAACGGATAGAACTTATAAAGTGGATCATCCTGACACAATACTCTACTTTTAGCAACTGATATTTTACGCATTATTTAACCTCAGGTAAATGTTACAATACGTATAAATTATGTTAATTTAACAGTTCTAAAAATTGGGACTGAGCTTACCATAGAAGATTTTCGCGGACTTTCAGATATTAACGCACCTCTTAGAAAATTCTCTTTTTCTTTATACTCTTGATATTCTTGACGTTGTTCTAGCATATTACTCGTCCAGATAGATTGATGCAACAATAATGAAGATTTTATATCTATATCACATTGGACATAATCATCATTATTAAATTTATACAAAACAGTACCAGACTTACTATACTTCATTATTGGAATATTATCTGGTGAATGCAAATCATCATCTATAAACTTTATTATATGCACTTCATACGGCAAACCATATAAATGCTTATCTAGCACAATTTTACCCAAAAGCCTAAAATAATCAGCTCGTCCATAAATCGCTGGGTCTTCAGAATTCATTAAATTTTCGCTAGTTGCAAAGCATGTTACAAGAAAAAAGATATCTGTTAATTAGGGACCTACATCCAAATATGTAAATCTGAATCCCATGAAAACATAATTTCATCTTCTTCATCACCATTACATTTTACAATATATTCCCCATCGCTACCATCAAATTTTAATAAATCATCAATACACGGTGTTGGACCATTTATAAATCCCGAACCTCCGGCTTCCAGTGTGGTAGCATACACTGATATGTCTTCATGCTCCGTTTGTGTACCAGCACGTTTGTCCCAATCTTTAATCCACCCTTTAAGGTATTTTTTATTTACCATTTTAGAGTATCCAGTAGTCCCAGCACGCAGACTTGGTGGAACATGAATTGACTCACCAGAGTTAACATCACACATAGCTTCTTGAATAGCATTATATGCAGATTTGTTTCTTTCACTTGTAGCCATCTCACAAGTTGCTAATGCCATGGCGATAGCACATTCAGGTAAGCCGGTTCTTTCAGTTGTAAATGCAGCGGCCATAGTGGTTGTAACAGCATACGGATTACCAGCACAATCTTCAAACGCGGTTATCAGCATTCTTCTACATATATAAGCTGGGTCTTCTCCAGACGCTATCCATTTAGCCAGCCAATAAATAGCATCATCAACCTCAGAATGTTGTATTGCCTCTTGATAGCAATGTGCATAATCAAAATGCTCATTACCGTTTGCGTCAAAACTTAAATGTTTATGTGGTAAAACAATATTAACAGAATCAACACTAACAAAATTCTCATCAGACAAAATTTCAATAACCGTCTCTACAGATGACACCAGTTTTCTAGCATCACCATTGCATCTATTTATTAAAATCTTAATAGCTTCTCTATCAAAGTCAATTTTTCTATCTTGATTCTTATAGTATTTTTTAATACCAGAAATAAGTTTCACCATTGCCTTATTATCAAGCGGCTTAACTTCAAAAGAAAGACATCTTGATAATAATGTGCTATTAACAGCAAATTTCGGATTTTCTGTGGTTGCCCCAAAAAGAACAATGGTACCATCCTCAACAGATGGTAGCATTGTATCTTGTTGTGATTTATTCCATCTATGTATTTCGTCTACAAAAACAAATGTCCTATAACCATCATTTAATGCAACCTGTGCATCGGATATAATTTTTCTTAAATCTTTAACGGATGCATTAGTCGCATTTAATTGGCAGAATATAGAGTCAGTCTCATGTGATAATGCTCTAACAATTGAAGTTTTCCCAACTCCAGATGGACCCCACAATATGGTGCTTTGAAAAATTTTTTGTTTTGCCATTTGTCTTAATGGCATGCCATCACCAAGAAGATGATCCTGCCCAAGAACATCATCGATTGAATTTGGTCGCATTTTTGCAGCTAAAGGAGTTATCTCATTCGCTGTATATTTAGGAACATGTATTGGCATTATAAAATAGCCCCGATATTGCGTTCTGAAATTCCCTGAGACATTAACATGCGATAAATATTATCATCAGATATTGTAGATGATTCATCCCATAATTCAGAAGTGTAATCATATAATTCATCTATTTGGCCTGGATCTAAAACAAAAGTAACATCGGCCCAACTTGAATCGGTGAAATTACGCCCACCAGCAATACCTTTTGCTTTTTTACCCACACAATTATTATCATAAAAGAAAAGAGAACATTTTAAATGTAAATCATTCGACATACGCCAATCAATACCAGAGAAATGTTGAACATGAAATGATAATCTAATTAAATTTTTAATATATTGCTGCTCACAATCGTTACACTTTTTATTATACTTGCAGCTCTTATAATTAGCCACGCCAATTAAAAATCTAACATTATCCAACAATTGCAATTCATCAATGATCCCGCGTGTTTCAGTGCGATAATTTTCGCCCCATTCGGATGTATCTCTACCATCATAGGTTATACCACAATATACACCAAATGATGAAATTATAGTATGTTTTGGTTTTTTAGCAACACAATTCATAATAAAATCATTGTGTTCAGAAGTTGGTATCAACATTTTATTCATTTTAATAATTCTTCATATTAATTTACTTGAACCCAAAGATTCGATAACACAATCTAAAAAATTACTTATACTATCGCGATCAATGAGGTCATAATCCCGCGTGTAATCTTCTATATTGAAGCCTTCAACATTTGGGTTAAATACTACGATTCGATCACAATAAACAGCAAACCTTATTTGCCTACATCCATTTGCAACACTATATGATTTAAAGTCAAGATCATTATAAATAGAAGGACACAAAACATACCCTAGAGATAGCAATTTTGGGACTATACTGTGTGTTATAGCTCTGATTGTGTCCATATTTTTTCAATTCTTATAAGTACAGAGCCCAAGAAGATTTCTTGGGCTCTGTACTAGGAAATCGCGGGATTTCACAAAACTCTTCGACAACTTTAAAATACGTTTTAAGAATTGACAAAAACAACGTTAATTGTATATATTCTCATTGATAATTTTATCAATTTTATCCATGTCACCAATTCTTAATTCATCAAGAATTGTAATGCTAAGTTCTCGTGCTTGATCCCAACTTATTTTGTTTTTTTCTCGTGCTGCTGTTCGCTTCACACGTCTTGCGGTAGCCTTTAATAATCGTTTATCATACCCCATATTTGGTGTTTTGAGCATCATACCTTTTTACAACATAGCCATGTGCTTCAATAGCATTTGTTGGTGCAAAACACCCAATCAAAGACTTTAATGCCGATGATAATATATCAGTTAATATTTTATTATCTAATTCAGCGGCTGGACCATTTACTCGACTAATCATCAGTTCAATTTGATTGTTAGTCATTTCCATTCTTGTAGTCATTTTTGCTTCCCTTGTATATGTTATAATCTTCCTCAGACCATTGTGTTTTAGTATTGCCATCATATTTTTTAGCCAGATTTTTTTCAAGCAATACTTCACTCATATTTACATCTTTGACATACACATCAGCAATTATTCTAAAATATTTTCCACGCTGAATATTTTTTAGTGTAACTGTTTTACTTTGATGTAAATTACTTATTAGTTCATTTTTAGCTTCTATTGCTAAGAATTTTAGTTTTGGATTTTTGTCATGTATCTCTGGAGTATCAATCCCATTTAATCTAACTCCAATACGTTTTCCAACAATATCTGGCCATGCTGAAATATTACAAAATACAGTATCACCATCATATATTGAGTCAATTGTAGCGATTACACCATCATTTTTTAGTTTTTGAGATTGAAAATAGTCTGGTTTCGGTTTAATAACAGCCAATGTAAAAATTAAAGCTATTAGACAAACGTATGTGGCAGATTCACGTATTCTCATATTTATTTCTGAGGTCTTTAAATGTAATTTCACAAGTTTTACAATCAATGGTAATTTGTTTTATTGGTTCACCAGATGAATCTATTCATCGTCAAATATTGAGGAAGATTTATCATATGTATCTTTAAGTGGTTTACCGCTAGCAAGTCTATCTAATTTATTATACAAAGATCTAATCTCTTTTTCAAATTGATACTTCATTTCTTCTGATCTTTTTATTGATAATGCTGCCATTTTATAAGCATTTTTAGAATTATCAAATACTAACTCTAATTTTTTATCAAGTGGTAAATTATTCTCTTTATCTTTCCTCAATCTTTCCAAGGTGTGAAATGCGTCCACTATTTCATGAGTGCTTGACCCAACTTCTTTTTTACCATTTGGAAGTATAACAGTTTCAGAATTAGTATCTGAATTCATACCTGATTCCATTAATTTAGATTCCATCTCACAGCCCATACTATATTGTGAATCATACAAGGATTTAATCTTATCAGATAATTTACCAAGATGACCATCATTTCTTAAAGATTTAAAAACAAGATTATCTACTGAATATTCTCCGCCATTTTCTAATCCATGTCCACGCATCTCCTTGATTTTATTTTTCAGATCAATAGCATCCTCATATGAATTTATAGAATCTATTTTATCAGCAACTTTTTGTGATTTCTTTTTTATTTTAGAGTCATCTGGTTTTATTTCTTCAATAAATTTTGGTTCTGATATCCATTTGTCATCGATAATTGAGTAAACACCAGTAGAATGATGCTTTTCATCATTCTTCTGAACATATATTTCGACTTCAAAATTGCATATTTTTATCGAGTGATCATTATTCCATAGGGATTTCGAAGCTCTATAATAATCAGATAATAATTGATGATCATTACCTCGCGATCCCTTGATTTCATTAAAATCAACAACAATATGTAAGTCAATATCGGATGACTCTGTCCAATTAAAATTAGCGAGACTTCCTGTGAATATTACATCAGTTACAGCATTATCTGGTATCTTATGTTCATTTTGAAAGTCTTTAGAAATTTGTAAAAGCGTATCTTTTACATCATCACGTAAGTTATCTTTATCCCATATATTAGGATTTAGTTTTTTGTTCGATTCAGATAAGACAAGTAGTTTCATATAATATGTTTTATTATAAACTACTTATATCCACTATCATAACATCGCAAAAAAACGATAAAGTTATAAACCCACAATAATCTCCCCCACAATATCTAAATGTACATTCAAGATAATTATAAAGATCTAATTCACCGTCGAACTCAACTATTATAGGATCTGAATTTGGGTCAGAGATATCATTTGACAACATAAAAATAGTATTCGGATCACAATATGAACCGGGAGATTTGTTATTTATACGAATAACATTGAAATATTTAATCATATCATGCTTTGTAACATAAAATCATGAAAGATAACTTTAAAAATAGAACAATAGCAGAAGAAAAAATTTGGGTTGACATGGGCACTAAATTCCATTATCTAATGCGTGGCGTAGAAAGAACGCCACAGGGATCTCCCGTGATTATCGAGCAATGCAATGATGGTATACAAACATTATATGGTTCTGTTAAAAAAACGATATTTTTTGGCTTAAAAAACACAAATGGCCAAATGATAGCATTTAGCCATGATATTGAAGATTTACAATTATTTGCAATGGAACATGATTGGGTATTGATTAATCTGCAATAATAAATTGTCTTTTTCTAATTGTACCATACTTAGAAGTTTTGTTATCCCCGTTATTTTTTTCAGGGTCTTCTTTACCTTTCTTTTTACCAGAAAATCTATCTAATATTGAAAACGGCTTATTGGGCGGAGCAGCCTTCTTAATATCTTTCTTTTTCTTTTCTGGGGTCTTGCTTGGTTTATTGCTTTTTGGAATTTCAATAAGTTGCGGCTTTATAGCCTCTATTGGATTAATCAAAATATCTTTAATTATTGGCGATGGTGCTATTTTTTGGATTACTGGTTTTTCAATTATTTTAGGTGCTAATGGTGCACTCTCCCGCACCTCAGGAACACTCTCCCGCACCTCAGGAACACTCCTTGAATATTCCAGTATTTTTTGAGATTTCCTACAAGGAAATCTCAAAATACACCTACCTCGATTCATCCTACGAACAGCTTTCCTATAGCTAATTGTCTTACATCTTTTTCTAGCAATAGCCTGATCAGGCACAAAAACTAAGATCACCAAACAAATTATTAAATATCTCATGAATTTCCCCTATGTCAAATATAAAACAATATGTAAAATACATACAAAAAGAGCCCAACCAGTGGTGGTTGGGCTCTTTTCAAGGAGAAAATCACTTTTAATATTTAAAACCCAAAATTAAGGCTTCTAAAACTACGACCACCAATCCTGCCAGACGAAAAATTAAATCCGGGCCGCTGATTAATGAATACTGGCTGCTGAACAAACCCACGATTAAAACCACGGTTCACAATAATAGGCTGTTGAACAAACCCACGGTTAAAGCCACGGTTAAAACCACGGTTCACAATAACAGGCTGTTGAACAAACCCACGGTTAAAACCACGGTTCACAATAACAGGCTGTTGAACAAACCCACGGTTAAAACCACGACTAATGAAAAATCCACCAGCATTTGCCTGATTAGCAAATATCATAGCACCCAGCAACACACAAACAATAGCTAAATATTTCATATCCCTATCCTTTTTTAAAATAGTTAAACAACTACTTTATATTTGTTTTAACATATCAGTTTTCTTAGATTCTATTTTAGATATTATATCATCGTATACATCGCACCACTTTGGCACGTCAGATGGATCTTTTTTATGATATGTTCTGCTCACACCCCAAATTTCATTAACACTTTTCATTTTATATCCAAAATATAAAATGCACAACAAAAGCATATAATCATTATAATACATATAATCTGGGACACATTCCTTAACATACTCTTTAATATTATCCCATGCTGATTTTCGGAAAATTCTAAATGACCCAGGCATTGCTATCATGTTTTCTCTTAGATCAGATAGATTGTCAACACTTGACCCAAATAATGTTGATGGACCATAATTATTTTCATAATAAACAAAATAAGTAGATCCACCACTAATAATAGCAACATCATCGTCGATTGAGTCAAGGGTATTGTATTTAAATTTCAACCACATATCATCATCATCAACATTTACTATCCAATCGCCAGTACATAAATCATAGGTGTCAAATAAAGCTTTCCCAGCGTGCATTATACTATTAGCTCCAGAGACTATTTTAGATCTTGGTATAGTATTAATGTAATCATATGCTTCTTGCGGCATATCTGGGCTTATCGCTATTATTATTTCTTTATAATTTGGAAATATTGAAACAGCTTGCCGAATAGCATCTTTAAACAAATCTGGTCTAGATGCTGTCATAGTTATTGAAAAATTATTTCCACGAGATTTCTCATGTTTTTCTACCACATCAACCGCGAATTTTTCAAATTCAACAGCAGTGCTAGCAATTGTAAAATTTTTATTAATCATGTTTTTAGCACGATTAACCACTTCAAGATTATCACTCAAAGTACACTTTTCAATCGTAGACGCCAATGACAAACTGGTAAAATCAGAATTAATAGGTTCTACTAATTTACCATATTTTTCCTCAAGTTCTGGTATAGCACCAACCCTAGTAGAGGCAACTTTGACCCCAAAGCCCCACGCTTCATTTAAAACCTGACAATGTCCCTCATTCGGAGTTGTCATAACAACACAATCGGATATTTGAAAAACATTACCAATATCCGTAACGCTTCCCGTGAAAATCGCCCTATCACCTAAAATAGACTTAATCTTGTCATATGTTATCTCTTGATTATGACTACTTCCAACATATAATGCTATATATTCATCATCAAGCATACTAATAGCTTCCGCTAACGCAACGGGATTTTTATCGGTATTTAACCTTCCAAGATGAGTTATTACTTTATGGTTATCCTTTATACCCCATTTCGATTTTAATTCTAAAGATGATAAAGTTGGAATAAGACGGTTTAGATCAACACCATTATAAGTAACATGCACCGACTTATTACCCCACACCTTAGATGCTGCCTTCGACACAGCTCTATAATGTGTTGCATACTTACCAATCGTATCAACTAACAACTTAGCATTACTACAGGTCCCATGGACAGAAACAACCACCGGTTTGTTTTTCCAGTCAAGTTGTTTAAATTCTGGAAAATCACTCCCAAATCCCCAAAATATAATCAAGTCTGATTTATCTATAACTGTTTGACACGCATCCCGATGTGATTTAGCCGTATTTATATTAAATCCATGCTTTTCTTTTCCACCATACCAAATAGGAATTTTTGCCTTATACATGCCAATTTCATCAAAATATCCGACTGAAAATATTGCAACTCCTGAAAATTCAACATTCTTAGGTTGGTATTGTGCTAAAGTTATTACACCCCTAGAGACACCACCCAACGTCCAATGAGGGAAAATATAACCAATTTTAACTCTGCTCTTTGGAAGTCTTTCAATAAAACTTTGTGGACATGCATCTTCAGACGCATTTTGCAATGGCTCGTATTTAAGCATTTAAAAACCTGATAAATATCAATAAAAAGGAAAAAATGAACATTATAATATTTGGATCAAATGGTATGCTTGGAAATTATGTGGCATCATACCTGTCTAAATCACATAATATTATCAAGATAACCAGAAAAGATTATGACATCGAAAAAAACACATTAAAAGAATTACATAATCTCCTAAAACTTCACAGCACAACCAACGATATTGTAATAAATTGTTCAGGAATAATACCACAATCATCTAACAACAAAATAAGCAGAAAAAAATACCTAACGATAAATTCAACATTTCCAATAGCCTTATCAGTAGCAGCCGAAGTCAACAATTATAGAATGATCCATATTTCAACCGATGGAGTATTTTCTGGAAATCGCGGGAATTATAACGAAAATGACGAACATGATAGCACATCAGATTATGGAGCATCAAAATCAATCGGTGAATTGTGCAACACAACAATAATAAGAACATCAATTATCGGTGAGGAACAAAGTAATAAATCATTACTTGAATGGGTAAGATCAAATAAAAACAAAAAAATCGATGGATTCACAAACCAATTTTGGAATGGAATAACATGCTTGCAATTAGCTAAAATAATATCTAAGATAATATCAAATAACATATTTTGGATAGGAGTAAGACACTTACATAGCCCAAGCAGTATATCTAAACATGACTTAATTTGCATTATTAATAAAATTTATAATTTAAATATTGAAATAAATGAAGTGGCGTTACGATCAAAAATTGACAAAAGCTTAACATCCATCTATAACAATGATTTTAATATACCAAGCATTACACAACAAATCATAGAATTAAAAGATTATATTATTTAAGCCAAACAAATTTGTTAATAATTGAAGTGTACCCCATGATTATTTTACATACTTTCTCTGAAAAGTTATTATCAGAATAATCATCAACATCATTAATAATTGACGTACCTAATACAAAGTCTAACATTTGATCTATCTCATCACATATACCAGCAATCAAAACATTGCCAGAATCAACACCCTCTGGGTGTTCTGTAGATGATCTCAAAAGTATAGCTTTAAACTTCAACACGCTCGCTTCTTCTGTAACAGTTCCACTATCAGATATAACACAAATCGCCTTTTTTTGCAACTTATAATAATCAATTATACCGAATGGTTCAGATTCTATTACATTATCATTGAATCGTATATTGAATTTTTTTAATTGTTTATTAGTTCTAGGATGTTTAGAAAAAACCACTTTGTAAGTTCTTGACAATTTTTTAATAATATCCACAATAGACAAAAAATTATTTATATTATCAATATTATCTTCCCTATGGGCACTCACTATCACATATTCTTCAAGATTTAATCTTTCTAAGACATCAGATGATTCAACCTTCGATTCAACAAATTCCACAATCTCTGGTATTGGTGATCCAGAAACAAACAAATATTTTGAGTCTATACCCTCAAGTAACAAATTTTGTTTAGAATGCTCTGTATAACAAATATTGATATCAGATATATGGTCAATTATTTTTCTGTTGATTTCTTCTGGAACATTAACATCAAATGCCCTATTTCCAGCTTCTAAATGAAAAATTGGAATTTTTAATCTTTTAGCACTATATGCACATAAGCAACTATTTGTATCACCTAAAATAAGCACAGCATCTGGTTTTAATTCTGATAATAAATCGTATGATTTCGATATTATATTTCCAACAGTGTTGCCTAAATTATTATCATCACCACCACAATTTAAGTAAAAATCTGGCGTTGGTATTTCTAAATCATCAAAAAATACATCACTCAAATTTCGATCATAATTTTGACCTGTGTGTATAATTGTAGTATCGAATATTCTTTTGGCGAGCTTTATTGTAGATGATAATCTAATAATTTCTGGCCTAGTTCCAACAATAATAGCTAATTTCATATCAATTGCAATTCTGATAAAAGATCATGTAACTGATTACTCGATATGCAATTTAATTCACTGGTGTATTCTTTCATTTCTCCATCATTAGTATAATTCTTATAGACTGGTTTTATATGCATATAATCATCAATTTTGGTGGTCCTAATAGATTGAGTTGTATTTATCAAAGACTCTGTTATTTTTTCACCAGGTCTTATAGATCCAATTGCAATTGGTTTTTCATATAAATCAGAGAAAATATTCAAAACATCTTTAATTTTACATGATACTAATTTTGGTATTACAACATCACCACTATCGGCACGTAAAATAGCATGTTCTATTAAATCAACACTATTATCTAGCGTCATTATAAATCTTGTCATATTTTCGTTTGTCAATTTAAATTGCCCTATATTTTTATCTTTCCCAAGAGTGTGTAATGTTGGTATAATACTACCATTTGAATTTAATATATTACCGTATCTAACTGAAACGAATTTCACCTGTGGGATATGTATTGATTTTTCAACCATCAAATTTTCAGATACTGCCTTACACATCCCATATGTGCTCACTGGATTACATGCTTTATCGGTGCTCGTAAAGCACACCGATTCTAAGTTTTTTAAATATCGCAGATTATTTTCTATTTCATCTAGCACAACTTGTGTTCCAAATAAATTAACACCAATGCATTCATCTGGCTCTAATTCACACTTATCAATATGCTTCATAGCAGCTGCTAATACAATAACATCTGGTTTTATCCTTCTAAGAACCGTTTTAATTTTAGAACTGTTTCTAATATCACCTATCACAAATTTTAAATTATTAAATTGTGGTAATTTATTAAAATAAAAAGACATATTCCAATGCTTAGTCTCATCACGTGACATGCAATATATTTCATTATCATCGATATATCGTTCTATAAGCCGATGTCCCAGTGATCCTGAACCACCTATTATTAAGATTTTTTTATTTTTCACATTAATTCCAATTTATGACTTTTAATAACATCTTTAACAAAATTTTCAAAATCAATAGCTGTGTGAGCGATTGTAAAATTAGAAAGCATCATATTTTTTGCCCTATCAACGATCTCAAAATTATTAGTAACACTTGATATAGCAGCAGACAATTCATCGCTGGTAAAATCAATGTTAATTGGTTCTACTAATTTGCCATATTTTTCCTCAAGTTCTGGTATAGCACCAACCCTAGTAGAGACAACTGGAACGCCAGCAGCCCAAGCCTCATTCAAAACCTGACAATGACCTTCTGACTTGCCGGTCATAACTATACAATCAGCAGCAGCATAAGCATCACCAACATGTTCCACATCACCAATAAAAATAGCTCTATCACCAAGAATTAATTTCACTTTATCATGTAGCAAATCCTGGCCATTTCCACTACCAACATACAACGCAACATAATTCTCATCTAATTTATCAATCGCCTGTGCTAATGCTATCGGGTTCTTATCGCCGCTTAATCGACCAACATAAGCTGCAACGGTACAACCATCATTTATATTCAAATCACTTCTAAATTGTTGCGTATCTTTTAAAGGAAGTATCCGATTTAAATCAACGCCATTATATGTAATGTAAACATTCTTTTTTTCATCCCAAAATTTACCAGCAGCTTTAGACACAGCTCTATAATGTGTTGCATACTTACCAATCGTATCAATCAATAATTTAGTATAATCACAACTTCCGTGTGAAGAAATCACAACTGGTTTATTTTTCCAGTTTAATTCATCAAATTCTGGTAATTTTACCGTAAACCCCCAAAATATTATAACATCAGAATTATCAATCACATGCTGACACGCATCTTTAAATGAATCGACAAAATTAACTCCCGGATAATCACAAGTATCATCACTCTCTCCACCGTACCAAATAGGTATTCCACTCTTAATATACCCATTCGCATGATAAAAATCCAAAGAATTTACGGCAATACCAAAAAATTCTATGTTTAATGGTTGGTATTGTGCTAAAGTTATTACACCCCTAGAAACACCACCCAACGTCCAATTTGGGAAAATATAGCCAACTTTTATTCTATTTGATGCTGACTTATTCATCAAATTATAAACATTACTACTAGAAGTAGTTGAACATACGGCAGTTGTATTAGGGAATTTACCACACACCACACTATGAAGCATTAGCCTTACCGTATATCTCTAGGATTTTACCAGCAATAAATGTTGCTGTATCATCACAATTGGCAATATTAAAATAATTCTCTTTTTCAACATTTTTATCTGATTTATATACAACCGGAATACTTAAATCTTCTTTGGGATGATTTAACAAAATCATCGCATCTAAATCAGCATCTACCTCATTTTCTGTAATATATCTATCGGGCATAAAATCATCGATAATATGATTATCTTCAATGTCATGATTATATATTTTCAAAACCCACTCATCGGGCAGCATTGAAACTATCTTTATAACATCTATATCTAAAGCACCATTTTTAATATACCCAATAATCATATCCAAACCCCATCACGCAATGTTTTTCCTATATTCGATCGCTTTTTAAATTCATCTATAGAATTTTTTACAATATTTTTATCATACATTGGTTCAACACCGTAATTTAACATAGTTTCTTTTATGAATGATATCCATTTTTTATTCATAAATTTATCACCATCAAACGCTATGTATTTCTTTTGCCATCCGGTATCAATATCTGAAAATATATCCATGCTTGGACATTTAATATTAAATTCTTTAAGTGTAATCGAGTAATACAATAACGTATCACTTTTTCTTTTATTAATATGATTTTGGACAATTGTTTCATTCGGAACAATATTAATACCACGATATGGTAATTTCCTACAACATTTCCAACACGCAAACCCAGTTTGGTTATTAGAAAATTCACAGCCACAACTTATTGTATCAGCATCATCCTCAGCCATTATTGTTTCAACAATATATTCACTACACACACCGGCAATATGCGGCATTTCTAATCCGGCTATTTTTAGACTTTTGACAAAATTTTTATAGCTTTTTAAATATGGGCATCCTGGAAATCTAAACCCATAGCCCATTGTTAGAACATGGGCGTCATATAAATATCCACCAATTATTGCATTTAAATCATAGTGATCGGCTAATAATATTGCACCAACCGCATATATTAACCAATTATATGTTCCGGCAGCTGTGCTAAATTCTAAACCGTATTCATGAAAATTAGATTCAGTCTTTAAAAATCCGCCGCGTTTATCTATTATCTCATCCGACAGTTCAAACAACCTGCTTCGTACAAGGCTATCTTCATTAGCCCATCTATAATACACTGAACAATTTGGAATACCACTATCATCAAGCATTTTTTTAACAAATGCAGAATCTCTGCCCCCAGAATTCAATATTGCGACTTTATTACCAGGAATTCTTTCAATTGGTGGATCGCTTATATCATCATATAGTGTGTTTGTTAATGCTCTGTCGGCTAGCCATATTAACGCTGGGTGCACATCACATAATTGAAAATGATCTGGCATATTCATGAACCGAACAGTATTACCGGAATCACAATATAACCTATTTTCGTCCTGCCAAAATCGCATTATTTTCGTATCATTCTTTTAAGTGCGTGATGTGCTCTTATTATGACAGACTGTGTGTAATTATTTGTTTTAACTTTTCTATTTGTTACATTATTTTCATGGGATTTCCATGTTCCTAAAACTTTATTTACTCTTATGAATTTACCAACATTAGACATCCGAATATGCATATCTCTATCTTCACACGGCATATTAATATATTCGCCAACAACATCTTTCACTTTTGTTTTAAACAACCAGCATGGGCCAATATTATGTTTACAAATCATATCAACATGAGCATCATCTAAAACTCGAACGATTTTAGATTCATCATTAACACATAGCCAATCTCCATATGCTAGAACTGCATCTTCGTTTTTGTCAAGTGCGTCCGTTAAATGTTCTATCCATTGATAATCTGGCCAGCTATCACCACTCCACCAAGTTGAATATTTTCCTTTCACATGGATAAATCCTTCATTCAATGCAGCACCGGTACCACCATTTGTTTCCCTACATATTAATTTGATATTGTCGTAATTCTTAATAAAATCTTTAACAACTTTAACTGTGTTATCTGTTGATTTATCGTCTATTATTATAATTTCAAAATCTTTAAATGATTGATTAATAATAGCCCTTAAAGCTTTTTTTACTCTTTTTTCTTCATTCCATAATGGGACTAATATGCTTACTTTCGGATTTGGCTTTTGTCTTTTTTTAATAACATCTGCGAAATATTCTTCCCACTGCTTTGTAATAATTATATCAGAATAATTGTCACATATAACTTTTCTAGCAAGATTAGATCTTGCATTATTTCTGCCGATTTTTACTACTTCTCTAACTTCATTTGCTATTTCCATTGCCGTCGGGTCATCAGGAAGAGACCAAATTAACTTTCCATACTTATTTTCTAATTCATCAACAATCCCCACTCTTGTCCCGATAACAGGAGTCCCTGTTGCTAAAGCTTCCATAAGAACAAGGCCACAACCCTCAGCTGGACTTGCAAATATCAGAACATCCATCGCGGCCATATGATCAGCAACATTATCACAACCACGTATATGAATTAATCTATTTCCACAAAGCCTTTTTGCTTCATTTAAAACTTCAGCCTCTTGATGTCCATCACCAACCATAACACACTTATAATGCGGTGGTAATAAAGAAACAGCTTGAGCAGCAGCTGTTGGATGTTTTAACCATGCCAAACGACCAACAAATCCAACATATTTAGTATTTTGTTGCCTATTACCCCAAAGGTCATGCTTAATAACGTCAGCAGATTTATTAACTTTTATTCTATCAAAATCTACACCAAGATTAATAACTTTTATCCCAATATCGGGAAATAGGTTAGCAGAAGATTCACTTATAGCCACAGCATCATCTACACCGCCCAGAATAATCCTAGAGATAGTGTCATGAGTTATAGCACATGCTCCTTGTATAAACGCAACCTTAGCTCTACCAAAAAGCCCCATCAACGGAACACAAGATTTATAATCACCCCATACCACCAATAAATCAGTGTCATCTGACACATGCCTAGCAGCTAAATCAGCGTTCTCAAATCTTGTAATATGTTCTGGAGAATCAGTTGCATCAGGAGTAGGATGTGGGCCAAATATTTTACCACCAGCACTTGTTATAGTTTCTGCTGTTATAGGATGTAAATTAGAATTTGGACGTTGCAATACCACATTCCAATTAAACAAATCACTCTTAGTTATTAATGATCTTATCCATGTTTCAACACCACCCACCAAACTTAAAGTTGGTGTTAAAATCGTGATTGTATATTTAGATTTTTCATCTATCATTTGTTCAATATGTAACATTTTTTAGTTCAAAATAGAAATAGTGTCGTAGATAATTTTAATATTAGTATCATTAAATTTCCACCTATTACCTACATTTTTATCAGCCCACCCTTTGGCACTACCTTCACTTAATTCATCAGCCATAGCTTGCCAATCACACACCATTTCAATGATATCAATTTCATTCATATCGTTAACATCATCAAAGAATTCTGGATGATATCTATTATGGGTTATATGATGCAAAGATGCATCCTTAGTTTGTTCCTCAACACCATCTGGGTATGAAAAATCTATGCCATTGTTTTTGCATCTATAAAATTCGGTTATCCAAATATAGCCATACTTCTCGTATGGCCCAAACTTTGATAAATCATGATTCTTAGCTCGCAGAAGCAGCATATCTGGATTATCTAACACTCCTCCGATATTTTCATAAACAATTTTTAGATGACCGGCCACTGTATCAATATGCTCTTGAGTTCTTTTATAAAAGTTTTCAAGCATTTCTTCCGTATAGTCTCGCATATTTTCACTTATATTAGATAATTTCATAATTTCCCGATTTTCTTTATATTTACACAAAAAGTAAATAATGTAACATAAAAAATAACTGAAGGTTTTAAAATGAATGAACAAAAATCACTGCGTGTATTGCCATGGGTAACTACCAAAGCTTCTCAACAAGAGATAGAACAATTATATGTTATATCCAAAGAAGTCAGAGAGTTTAATCCAATAAGCGAAAAAGATTTCAATAGTTTATTGGTGAGCCATAGGTTAAAGGCTATTGAATATTTGTCTAAGTTAATAGCAATAATGACAAATCCAAATACCATGAGAGAAAAATGGGTATCATGCCAAACAGGTAAAAACCAGTTATTAATCTCATATTCAGACACAGAATTATCAAATGAATATACGTCATACTTTTCATATAGTCAAGTCTTAATACACGTATGCAAAATAAATATTAAATCCACTCATCGTCAAAGTAACGACACTTAATACCAAATTCCTTAAAATATCGCGATTGGTTTTGTATTATTTTTACAACACCATCACATTTTTTATTTGACCCAAGATCCATAATTCTACCATCATGATAAAGTGTAACATCATCACTACCAATCCCAACCCCTATGACTTCTTTGACACCACAATACCATAAAAAATGTAAAATTGTAGTGATACTACCACAATGTGATAATAGTGAAGATGACTTAGCGATATAATCTTTATCAAATGCCCAAGATGGAAATTGTTCATTTTCATTTATCACAATCCCCTTTTCCGGCCATCTTCTGTCTTGAACTATATCGACTAAAATATGCTCATTCAGGCACACTGGCTTTAATTTTGATGTTATTCCCTGATATTCCCTATTTCTTACCCAGAGACTTAATGCATTAACATTTTGAAATCTTTTAACTTCAGGGTGATGAGTGTGAAAATAAAAATTATTAGATTTTTTCTTAATAGTAAGAGCAGCATCATTTATAAAGAATATTGGCTCAGATATGTTATCCCAATAATCCAGACAACATCATTTTCCCACAAGTTTTTAAAATCGCTAAATTTCATTTTAAGTCGCAGGGATAATCAATATCTATCATATATTCAAAGTCAATATCAACAACACCAACATTACCAACATTACCAACATTACCAATTAAAGTCCCGGTTTGCGTAATTGGAAATTTATATCCAAAGATTACACCAGATTGAATCCATTGTGGCTCATCTATCAACTCTTGCGAAAATGGAACTTCTCCATTTTCTTTATATTTCCTGTTGACTAATTTCCCACGTTTATCAATAACAAAGTGGCCTGGAAGAGGAAATCCACCATACACACTATCAAATTTCGGGATAAGCTCTATGACTTTATCAATCAGCCCTCTCGGTCTTTTAGGAGATGTTGCTTGCAATAATATTATATCTTTTTTGAATTTATCAGACATATATCTAGTAACATAATCAACATGCTTATCTAATAAGTTATTTGGTTCAATTTCAATGTTAGCTCCCAATGATTCAGAAAATTTTAAAATCTCATCATCGTCTGAGATAACTGTTGGGATATATCCTTCACCTAATGAATATTCAATGCTCCATTGTATTAATGGTTTACCTTCATATATAACCACATTTTTACGTGGTATTCTAGTGCTTGTACCTTTTGCTGGTATTATAATTAGCGGATCAATCATTATACTTTCTTAAAATCAATATTTAATCGTTTCAAAGCCGCAACTAAAGCACCAGTGCTTCTTTTATATTTTTTCAGCAACACATTCAAGGCATTGTCATCATATATTATGTATTCGTACGTATCACCGCTTGGAAATTGTATAAAAACAGACGCTGGCTGATATGAAACTCTTCTTATCACTGGCTTACCAGATGATTCACAAATATACCTAATTTTCATAATATGCCTATAAAATTGGGAACAATCATCCTTTGATAGGTGCCTTAAATTAACAAAGTTTAATATTGTTACTATATATTTTGTGAACAAATTTTTAACTGTAAAGTAAATTACTGTTAGTATACTGTCGAATATAGTAATAAATCACAAAATGCTGTGCAGCATGCTCAGCAGGTATTAAAAGTAGATACAATGATAGAAGGGTGAATTTTGGTTAAATTCCAAAACTGACCAGCAACGGTAAAGCCATATTGGACAAGTCCGATCCCCCAGTTAATCGTATGAATCACTCCTAGGAATGAGCGTTCGTACTCCTTTTGGGCAAGGAACGAATGTAACACAACGCCCAAAAGGACATAACATGTATAAAAAAGGCTTCACACTAATAGAATTATTAGTAGCAATAACAATAATCTCAATGTTAATAGGATTATTGTTACCGGCAGTGCAACAAGCTAGAGCAGCAGCAAGAAGATTACAATGTTCAAACAATCTAAAACAAATAGGTCTGGCAATGCATATGTATCACGACACATATAAGACATTCATGCCAGTAAGCACCTATAATTGGGCAATACCAGGATCAAAACAAATGTACTGGTTCGGAGAAATAAAAGCATCACCGGCACCGGGAGAAGATCCAGTAGATGCACAAAAAGGCTTCTTAATCAACTTCATGGAAGGAAACACAAAAACTTTACAATGCCCAGACTTCGTTGCCTATACCACTAAGTATCATAAGGCAACTGCGGGATACGCGTACAATTACAAATATTGCGGACCAGGAGTAAACCCAGATTATACATCAGCCAACCCAAATAAATTATTAGGCCCTGTAGTGTATAGTATGCGTGATTTCCCATCAACCACCAATACAATATTATTTTCTGATGCAGCAACAATATCAGATTTTAATCCTAATGCTGGAAAACTATCAGAAGCACTCTACTTAGAGCCACCGTCAGGACAATACCCCTCCGTTCACTTCAGACATGCTGGGAAAGTGGCGAATGTGCTATTTATGGATGGACATGTAAAACCAACGGGGTTATATAGAAATAGAATCGGCCCATTTACAACATCTGCCATTCAAGATATTAGAATCAAAGAAAATATTGGAGATATTGGGGATTATATCCCATCAAATATTGAAGAATCAGATAAATGGTTTAATGGAAAAGGAATAACATACGAATATTAATTATTACGAGAGTAGGAGAGAACGTTAATCCCCAATTAACATTAAATACCTCACAATTGCAGCAACAATTGAAACAGCAAATAAAATTATACAACCTATTTTCAAATTTTCAACATATTTTTCCCATTCAATTTCAACAAGTTCAATAATACATTTATCAACACATTCCATCAAATCAGGATTTCCTAAGTCTAATTCCCTATAATACTCATTGCAAATCCAACCATGCACCCAATTTTTCTTTTTAATAATAACCTTACCATTGGTTTTAATCAAATAAACTGTTAATTCAAAATATGTTGTAAATCTAAAGATAACCATTTTACGACATTTCATCATAATATCTATTTCTAAAAGATTATCATCTGCATCACATATAGCATTTCCTTTTATCTTTCTAATGACACTATATTTATCTATAATAGATTTAATATTATAATAGATGTATTTTAATAGATATTCCTTAAACATATATATCACACATTTTAAAGACAAAAGCTATTATAAAAAACAATTCAACACCAACAAGACAAAAAGTAACAATAATAAATTTTAAAAATCTACAAAATGCCGTTAAGTTATGTATAGCTAAATACTTTCTTATAACAAAAATTGAATTTGGATTGTTAATATTAATAATCAAGGGATGTGTTGGAGTTTTATCATAATTGACCCAAAGATATGCGAATTTACATACATCATAATCAACAGATAGCTCATATATATTTCCATTTGAAGTAACTGCGACTTTCAACAACAAGCTGTATGATTGAAGCAATGGAAAATGCAAAAATTCCCAATCAATTTTACTATAAAATTTCATTCTTATTTAACCGAAAGTATAATCCATATTGCAAAAATTATAAACAACCAAAATGCTGCCAAAACACAGCTGATCATGATGAATTTAAAAATATTATTAATAATCAAGAATAACTTTGTCTTTTTGATAGATTCTGGATCATTTAAATCGACAGTTATTTCACATAAGCCTGTGAAGATAGTACATGCATCATCGTATGGACTAAAACATAAGGTGATATCCAATAGTAAATATCCCCATTTTCCATCACGATTCTTTTTTAAACCAACAAGTTCACAAAATGATTCAGCACTCATGAGAATAACCAACCTATAGTAGTAACGATACCAACAATAAATATTAAAAAAGCAAGTAAAAAACAAGAATGACACTCATCACGATGATGAAAACATAAGCATTTTTTCTAAAAATAAACATTTTAATTTTATTAATAGAATTTGGGTCGTCGATATTAACATGAAGAGAGCTTCTTGTATTACAATCATAATCGAGTTCTCCTATAGAAAATCTGGTACCATTAAGATATACTGAAAATATCAATATACCATATTCCCATGTTTCATCTTTTTTTCTCATTCCGATTGACCTGCAAATAGTATCTCGATACTTTTCATCATCTTGCATTATCGTATCTCTTCAAAATGCCCCAATCTGGATCTGGTTATAAAATCTCTGACGTTTAAAATCTCATGATTATCTATCACAACCCACATTGCAACCCACTCTTAATATAATCTAGCATATCATTATAAAAATTCACATCAGCATATTCATATGCAGAACTACACCAAACATAATTGTCACAGTTCTGATATATGATAATACACCCATTATCACTTCCCTGAAAAAGAAAACAAACCGATTGCTCTTTTTTAACAGCATTAAACTTATCGATACCAGAAACAACACTATGTTCTACGATAAATTTCCAATCAGTTATATCGGTGTTAATTTGATGTAAAATAATTTCAAACATATTAAAAAACAAAAAACAAAAAGTTAATAACGAACGCTCCAACACCAATAATCGCATAAATCAAAGGAAAATTAATCGGGCCAAGTTTAGAAATAAATCTTAAAAATACCTTCATGTCATTAATAGAATTTGGGTCCGTTAAATCAAATACTTTTTTCTCTTGGTGACAAGAATTATTCAAGCAAATCAAGTGCCCATCTATCGTAATGTCAATATAAGAATATGGTCTAAATATGTTTTTAATAGTCCACATTTTCGGAGAATTATAATTAAATTCTATTCCCACTGCTTTAGAAAGAATTTGAACATCACGGACTTCTCTTTGCATAATTAACACTCTATCCCGGATATCACTATTCATGATGTTGTTCCTGTGAGTTTTCCTGCGAAGCTATTTAGCCCCGCTTCATTTAATCCCAATCTGCATTATATGGATTTTCACTAATCCAACGCTCTTTATGTTTTAAAACATAATCAACACAATTTTGAATAGAATTCGGATCATTAATCTTAAATTTATGATCATAATTTAGAACATGATCAAAACTAACCCAAATACAATCAGCACATGACTGGGATGATTCATTAGTTACACCAATCAAAACAACAAATTGTCGTTTTCCATTATATAAAATAGTTCCACCAAACACATCATCATCGCCTTTATTATTCAGTTCATTGATCGAACTAGAATACCATTCAAAATTATCACCAAGATTATCAGAGATAAGTTTTCCAATTTTATTCGATAAAAATTTTTCAAACTTCATTTAAAAAAATTCCCATTACATCATCAACAAAACTTGGCAAAGAATAATCAACAGCAGAAACAGTAGCAGCAGTCCCTACCATGTCAAGGTCATTCCTGGGCAATTTTGATCCTATTTTAATTTTAACACAGTCCTTAGTGATTTCTATAAATGTTTCCTGCTCATATAGCATATCCTTAAGATTTAGATCAGTTTGACATGCTTTATAAAGCTCTAAAGAAATAACATCATGGTCATCTGGATAATTGGGATCATCCTCATCATGCCTATAAATAATAACCATAGTAAAGACAAAGCCAATAAGTTTTATTCTTTCCACAATCATATCCGCAGCACACAATACCTCAACAGTAAACCCATCTAGTAACTGAATCATTTAACCAACAAAATCAAAAAGAATGGAAACAAAAATAAATAAGCCAAAACAAAGTGTGATAATGCAAATCGTTGCCATAATACAATATCGAGTAAATGGCAAAAAAGTAGATGATCTAATGAATCTACAAGATCGATTTATAGAATCAGGGTTTAAAAGATCAACCTGTAACTGATGATATCGATCTTGAAAGCAAACAGTCACCAATATAAAATGATCATTAAATAATTCAACAGTTACTTTATTACCTCGAAATGTATAAAATTCGGGATTACTCAAGTAACTTCTTTTAAGATTCATTTTATCGGCAAATAACTTGGTAATATCCATGTTACAAAAGTTTAAGTTCAGCTAAATATAATGATAGTGTACAGAATTTCCGACCTCGTCGCGTACACACTCTATGAATACAGTACACAATACGAGTTATCGTTCTCTATTTTAGATCGTCCAAAAGTCCTTTTTCGAGTTGACCACTCTTCTTTAAGTAAGCCTTGAACTCCCGAAACAGGCGTCTGCGATTTGTTAGTTTTGACTTTATAGGAGCCGTAGATGTAAGTACAGCAAGCATAATATTGATCCCAACTGTTGAAACATCAAATCTTTTGAGATCATTATCTAATTCAGTAAGTTGATTGTCCCGCAGTCTATAGCGTACATTTCGATAAACACAAGCAAGTGCAGAGCGAGTGTCGTGTAACTGATCGAAGTGAAGAGCTGCTTCCAAATATCCATTGGTGGCTTTGGGTTCTTCCAGGCAAGCAATCATATGGGATTGCACATGATTTTTAAGTATTTTTTTAAGCGATTTTGTAAATAATAGGCATGCTTTTCGATTATTTCCAAGATTCAATACAAAATAACCATTACCAAAATATTTAAATATTATTAATTTTCCACCATATGATCTGTATAATGCATCAATCGCTACGAGTAATTCCGTTATGCAAGATGATGGTGCACTTCCAAAATCAATCCTTATCGCGGTCTTCATATTTCCCAATCCTATTTTAGTCTTTAATTATCGACATCTTGAGTGTTAGTTTTCATTTCCTCTCCTAAGGCACATTAATTTAATATAATCAGTTGCGTTTTGGATACTTTTTGGATCTGAGATAGCAAAATGACGATGGCAAACCCACTTAGGTACTTGTGACATATCAAACACACTAATATCTGTTTGAGTAATTTCAACCTTCACACTATAAGAATTAAAAAATGCACCAGACCATTTACCGGTCACTAATTTAACATAATCGCCTGCTTCCCCGTTAGACGTTCTTAATAAAACAAAGTTAATCGCAGAATCTTCCATGATTTTTTGAGCAATAATTTTTACAGCATTTGACAATTTCATCCTACACAGGGCTTCAAATGGATTTTTAGTCGCAGATGGTGTTGATTTGAATTTACCCATTTTAAAAAGTCTTAATAAATCCGAAAAATAGCATAATCAAAACAATTACCAGTATTATTGCAAATGGAATAGGATTTAGAGTAGAATCAATATCTTTACTTTTCTTTTCATTTATAAAAAAATCATTAAATTTTTCAATAGATTTAGGGTCATTAGCATCAATGCATATATATTCTTCATTCTCTTGTATCCTTGATAACATAAATGATGATTTTGAGTCATCAAGAATAATTCTATAACAGAGATACTTTCGCACAAACATCCCACGAAAGTACACTCTAATTAGAATGTGGGATTTTGGTATCATCCATGTGAAATTTGAGTAGTTACGAGGCGTTCGAAGCAGAAAACAATAACGCATGATGATTTTATTATCAATAAGCCCATCAATAGAAGACAATAAAAAAATGGTGGCAATTTCCGGCGACATATCACATCATCTTTCTTAAATGCTCTATGGTTGATTGTTCAATTTCATTTTTAGATGGAATCTTTGTATCTGGGAAAGTATATCCACCATGATAATGAATAAGCAACCCCTGGTTAACTAGATAATCAAGAGCACGTATGGTAAGCCCGTCTGGGCAACGCTCTCCACTACTTCTTACTTCTTCTTTCACCATGGCTTCTAATGGCATACCCCAATCGATAGGGATACCTCAAGGATTTTCTTTTAGATCCTCTAAATGCTGTGCTTTATAAAATTCTAATCTTTTTACGACTTTGCGATACACAATTTTAGATAATGGTTTATCTTTCAAGATTCTTATTCCTTATTTGTTAAATGTATGCATTCACTGTCAGCAGCTGTTTTAATCATTTGCCGCATAGCTACGTCCAATTTATTAGTTGGCATATCACGAACGACATCATCAATATCTTTATTAATATCTAAATGTGAATACATTCTTTTAAACAAGATGATTTGCCTACGATTAAATTTGATAATATTTTCTTTAATCCATCTTCTAGCAAAATTTTCAAGAATTTTATTCATTCTTTAATTTATCTCTTTCTTTAAGCATTTGTTGCATAGATGGAACATTTAATTAATCATGGTTGAAAGTTGGGGAGTTATAATTTTAATAATTTCAATAATCCTATCAACAAAATCATTAATATTTCCAACACATAAGGAAATTTTAAGGTCATACCAATCTGCCCATGGATGACCATAACCCATACCCCAATGGTCATAATAAAGATATTCATCAGCAATAAAAATTTTACCAATATTGTGTGAAAATGTAGAATTTTCACCAGTTCTTTTAACAGCTTGAATATCAAATTTATTCTCATTCGGTAATACTAAAATTGAGACAAAATATCCAGATTGCTCAAACGCACAATCGACAATCTTAGAACGCAATAAATCGGCAATAACAATAAGCAACCTAATCACCCATGCAAGATGTTGTAATATTCCATAACATAGCTACATCTACTTTATATTGATGAAGTGTTGGCTGTTGCTGGACGGACCCGCCCCGACTAGGATTGTATCGCGAATACCCTACATAACCTGCACAGATTCGAACTTTGGAAGTTGTCATCCCACCTGTCTACCTCGCGAGTCTTAACAAGTGTTGTACTGTTTCAGCAACCTATTTTCATATTAATCCTCAAATACTAATGCATTAGCAGCCAATTTAGCAGAATTAGGATTGCTGATAGGAATTCTGAATTCAGTTCCAGTAATATCAATTCCGATATAATCCATCGAATCTTCACTACGGCAAATCCAACTGTGCTGTCCGCGTGGGCTTATGTTGTTTGTAAAGGCTGGACCATAGGACCATACTATTATAAGCCGTTCGTCTTCGTGATCGGCACCAAGTTCTGTCACACCGTTAGTGTCGATATTCTTAAGTTCTTGCAATACTGTCATTAAATATGGGTAGCATGCGTGATCTTCAGCTTTCCAACCTATGATCGGCACACCATTTGCACTTCTGCGAATTTTAGATACTTGTATCAACATGGGTCATGATGGCCGTGTTCGAAGAAATATTTATTACGCTTTCTGAATTTTCCATTAACCCAAAATCCCCATTCTCTCTTTTCCCTACCAGTGATCAAAATTGACCAACACCCGTTTTCATTAACCTTTACTGAATGTTGGTGGGTCGATCTTCTAAATCTTACTGATCCTGCAGATAATACGTCGTCTCCATCTGGAGACACGTCTGTATACCCGCCTTTTAAGACAATTGTGATAAACCACCATGCATGATCATGTGGATTTCGCAAATCATCACTATAAAACCAATGATGCAATCTGATAGTAAAAAACCAAAAATCAAACACCCATCTTTTGATATACGTACAATCCTCTGTACCTAATTTCTGCCCAAATCTCCAATTTTTAAACATCACAATCATGCGAAATATCCCCATCAAATTGATGGGCAAAAGACTTTAAATAATCAATACCATCTTGCAGCGTTTCATGGTCTTTAGAGTTTCCATAATATCGAATGGCCTCTTCCCACTCTTTACGAGTAAGTTTTCCAACCGATTTTTGGGGGTCTTGACTATCTTCAAAGACAAGCTTTCCATCCATTTCTGATAAAATACAATACTTATTCTGAATGTGAACTACGCACCGCACAAAAAAGCCCCTATAAAAAATATTAAAATACAAAATCGAAAACGCAACAATATTAAGTCCTGCGAGCGGGATTCGAACCAAACAACCTTTCAGAAATCTACGTCTAGCTTCCTAATCAGCCGTATCGCAACCTCCACCTTTATCCGAAGCGGTGCTCTACCAATTGAGCTATCGCAGGTGATCTCTTGTAAAATACTGTTACAATAGGTGATATATTAGTTAATATGTTTCCTATTAAGTACATTAAACAAAAATTAATCACTAAGTGAATAATTCCATTTAGATTTAGTGATATGCTTAATTATATTATTAATAAACCCAGGGTCATTAATGTTAAAATAAGCAGTATAAAATGTCTTAGTTGAATATCCACACTCAGAATGGAAATTTTTTTCACAACAAATGGTGATATAGTCATCATTTGTTTTCAACACCCATCTTTGAGTATGACAAAAACCTAAAACACTCCTAGTCAAATTAAAATATTGTGTACGTGATGAATTAGTCTCTGTTAAAGTTCCAATGTTAAAATTACCCATATTGCGAAACGCATCTTCAATAGCAGAATGTACTAATTTTAAAATGTTAATCATGCCCGCCTAATTCATAGAAGGAACGCACGCTTTTAAAAAATACATCTCGAATATTGCGAAAACAGTCAGGATCATTGATGTTAAAAGAAAAATATCCGCAACCAACAGCATGACCACTCACACAATCATAGTTAATATAAAGAAACCCCAAATCATAATATCCATTTTCGCAAAATTTCGCCAAAACACGATATTGATCATGAACATGTGATTCACAAAACAAAACACCCCACTTATTATTTAGGTAATCATGAAAAACTATCTCTTTGAATTCGCTAGAAATACAATCAAGAATAATATCTTCAGTGCTTGACATTTTGATTTACTTCAACATTTGGTTTTAATTCTTTATTTTGATGTGTGGCATCCCACCATCCATAACCAAAATAGGCACACCACACAATCGCAATTGGAATCAACCAGAATATCCGAAAAATGCCCAAAAAATCATAGCTAGCAGATGGTCGGCACATAATTATGATAAGAACAATTGTAAGAATAATTGGGATCATAATCGCATCAACAGTGAATGTCATAATTCAGCTCCAATAAAACATATTAACTTCATTTGCACTTTTTCTTTTGCAATGGTTTTTTGCATCCGTCACACACTAATACTGGACCTGAACCACTATCTACAGTAGTTAACCCGACAACTTTATCACAATTACATCTGCGACGCACCAAAAAATCACCATACTTATGCCAATGCTTACCAGCCATAATCATCCCTAGCCATCATTTAAACCAAGTCTTTTGTAAACAAGACGTTCTAAATTACTAAAGCATTTAGGGTCACATAATTCAAACGAAAATTCGCCAGAACCACCCCGACTTGCATTTGTATCTGGCCCCCATAATGTAATACACAAACACACTACATTATCAATATTTTTAATACGATAACGACAAAAGTAACCAAAATTCCCTAGTTGGTTATTAAGTTCTGTTCGTTTGCTAGTCTCATCAACATACACATCACAATATGTAATAATAGATGGGTAATGTGTGAAATTCATTATTTTTTTATCAATATTAATATCTAAATATGTAGCATTAAAAATATCCGCCACACGGTTCATTATAATATTATTTTCTTTTGATGAAAATTCAAACATATTTATCTAACCAATTCGAATAAGTAAATTTATATTCCATACTACACATTTTACAAATCCACTGTGGCGATATGGAATTTGCAGTATAATCATCGCAATAAAATCCAGCATTACCACATTCACAAACTGCAGGTTTTGTTGAATAAGCATCTAGCATATCATCTAATGTCATCTTGAGAAATTTTTTAACATCTTCAATATCAAAATAACAATTATCTATAATACGCCACAATCCTTTAGAATTCCATCTAATCGAAAATTTAATATAATCATCGATGATTTGATAGCTAGCCATAACATTATGCGTTTCATTATTATCAACAGTACAAATATCAACAGATTCCATAAAATTATTTAAGACGACACACATTTTATGAGAACTGTAATCAATTTCATTTTTAATATAATCATTAATCACAGCCAGCAATATATTCATTATACCTCTGATATTATAATAGGTGGACCCAAATCAATTTTAAATTCATTTGGAGCAAACACCTCTTGATCTTGCTGCTTAAGCCATAATTTAATTGTTGGGTCTTTAACATGGTCTGTAAAAATATTCAAGCAAGATTCGTATGTGTTATACTTTTCTGGTTCTGGATTTGTTTTTTCATCATCAGCATCATCAGTAATAACCCCATTAAATTCCATGGCAATCGTATGTGTAATCAAAAGATCAACCCACCACATGAAATTATTTCCACCATGGCTGATAATCCATGTTCTACTAGTCTTAAGCCAACAACCTCTAACATGAGTACCATCAATGCTTAAGTCCCAATAATAAGAACATGAAGAATCATCGCCAACAGACCCATTATAAGCCAATAAACCATTAAAGTGTGAGATATTTAGTCTATCAAATATCGATTCAATCCTCTTATGATTCATCGTTTTTTTAGTTGTCACATACCCCCAATTAGACATATTTTCACACCTCTTTTCGATTCTTAAATGATATTCTTCCATGACCAGTCTATTATCATTTTCACTCCGCACCTCCCGGTACTGCTTCAGGGGATGAGTAACAGTCGAGTGCATTTGCGAGAACTTCCCTGTCCTTCCACCGATAAAGCTTGGCTTTTACCATGACCAATATTTTTGATTTCGTTTCCCGGTCTACACAAATATGTATGTCATTAACCAACGCTGGCTGAGTCACAAGACGAGCATCCCTGTCGTAGTCCCTGACGAAAATAAGACCGTTAATACAAATCGGCTCCCCGTCACCCCCAACCACTGCGGCGGCTTTGTACTTGGCGAGTTCGAGTTCGAATGCTTCTATCTTCGCTTCATACCACCCTTCCATGTGTCCAGGTCCGTTATTCGATTGGTCGTGTTCCATTACTCTTCACCCCCTTCTGTTTGAGTTGATTCCATCGCCCTACTGCTGTGCCTCTACACTACCCAATATATATGTTACACCAGTAGAGAATGTGTTAATTTAAAGGCAAATAATTATTCTAAATAAATTGATAAAGCTTGCTTCCACATAGGAAGCAAATATCCAGTAGTATTTTCCAACTTCGAACAATCAAGAACACTAAACCTAGGTCGATCAGCAATAGCTCCATACTGTTCCGTCGTAATAGGTTTCACCAGCATATTAACCCCAGTTAATTCAAAAATAGCCATAGCAAATCCATACCAAGTTGTCTGCCCACCACTAGTAGCATGATACAACCCAAATTGATCTGTCATAATCAATTTAGAAATAGCAACAGAAAGATCATACGTTGATGTTGGTGCACAATACTGATCGTTAATCAAAGAAAGTTCACCGCACTCCCCACCAATCCTAAGTATAGTTTCCACAAAATTACCATTACGCGATTTGCTTCCATATAATCCGCACGTACGTACAACATAATGCTTTGAGCAAATCGATCGAACAAAATACTCTCCCGCTAATTTACTCTGACCATAAACATTAACAGGAGCTGGCATATCAATTTCATTATAGGCTTTATTACGAAAACCGTCTAAACCAAACACATAATCGGTACTAACATGTAACAAACAAAGATTATGCTGATGACAGTATTGAGCAAGTAAACGTGGACCTAATGCATTGATCGCAAATGCAATTTCCGGTTCTTTTTCAGCTTGGTCAACTTTATTATAGGCAGCAACATTAATAACTACCTCAGGAGAACTTTTATCAAGGGCATATGTGACACTATCAACATTCTCAATAGAGATTTGTTGATGAGACAAACCAGTAAGCTTATGCCCATTTTTAATGAGACTCACCATCAAGTCTTGTCCTAATTGCCCATACGCCCCAATAATAGTAATTCGCATACATTCATCCTGTTTTCTTGAGGCAACAAACAGCTTTATTAACAATCTCAGGATCACCAATATCAAACTTACTTTCAATACCAAAAACACGAACAATAACAGAATTATCGTAAAATTGGAAAGAGCTCAAACGAGTACCAGAAGCATCAGGAAAACTAATATTATAAAAAGCAGATTGTAAATTATCACGCGAGCATTTAACACCCATATTAAGTTTATATTCATCACCAAGTTTAGTAACAATAGTATCCATCAAAACATCATAAATCACCGGCATTACAACACTCCAGCAAAATACTAAAAAAGCCCAAGTAATTAAATACTTGGGCTTTTTTACAAATTATACAATAAATAATCAAACAGTTACTTGAGCATTACCAATTATCGACCCCCACCAAGCCGTCAAATCAGATGATAAAAAATCATCGTAAGAAGCAGCACTACCAATAACAAATGATGCACCATTAACAGTCTTCAATGCAGTACCAATCGGGGCAAGAACCAATGTAGAACTAACAAGGTCAAGCATATCCTCAAGCCAATTATTGTCATCTTGAATCTCAACAATTGCCTGATTACCCGATACAGCATCATTTAAAGATATATCACCGCGTTCATCCCTATGAACTGCAAATTGATCATAAGTATCATCATTATAAGTAACAATACCAGAGATCCTGCCAACAAATTTAGATGTGGAAGTAGTAACTTCCACTTCCACATCAACACCACCAGAAAGAGAAGTCCTACTAATAGCAGTCACAATACCAGAGCCATCATTACCATCAGCATTAGACGCAGTAAGATTATCTGTAGTTAATAAGGCAGCCAGCTCTTCGCCAGTAGTAGTGACATTCGAAAAATTCGGAGTGTCATCCGTCCCTAATCGAACAAAGGTTAATCCCTCAATATCCTCCCCACCAGTAAGTGCTTCAGCACTCGTCGGAATGAAATTATCCCCAAACTTATCCCCGTAGGAGATAGCTAAGACTAAGGCCGAAGCCTCTTCGCTTTCGTTAATGGCTGCGACAGCATCTACAACCCCAAGGAACTCCGCTGCTCCTTCAGAGTCTGTTGCTCCGATAATGTCGATAGCTGTACCATCGACATTCACAGTAAGGGGTTGGTTTGGGACTAGGGTCGCCGAAAACTTTACCGTAATAGAGTTTCCGGCCTCTCCAGGCTCCTTCGCAACAATTAGAATAGGATTCTCATTTTCATGTATAATTACACTAGCCGGTATCCCTCCTTCATACACTGCAGCAGGCATTAATCTACCACCCATACTAGCAGCCTGAATGCTATTACTATTACCGGCAATACCATCAACTTTCGCAGAAACAACAATATCATTATTATCACCAGCCATAATGGTTGTAAGAGAACCGTGGTTGCTCGTCGCCTGCTGCTCTCCATTTGATTGCCGATACTTTGCAGACTTGAGAGTCATCTTTCCAAACGTGTTTATTCAGAGCGTCTTTTAAAGCTTTCAGCAGGTTGTCTATA
>Ga0222691_1000086_pt1 | contig 39919 bp, 72 predicted proteins | sample AntAcemetage1237_FD_179839 | JGI IMG/M metagenome (GOLD analysis project Ga0222691, IMG submission 179839) | Saline water microbial communities from Ace Lake, Antarctica - #1237 | ecosystem: Environmental > Aquatic > Non-marine Saline and Alkaline > Saline | place: Antarctica: Ace Lake... | reverse complement strand
GATATTAAAACCAAAATATTAGCAAAACGAATATCAGCAGAACATATAGGTGATAAAACACCTGTAGTTATGGTTGGTCTTCTTAACGGTTGTTTTGCGTTTTACAGCGATTTAGTACGAGCTATGCCCATTGACGTGGAGTGTGATTTTATGCGCGTTAAATCGTATATAAAGCGCAAACAGGGTGATATACAAATCACAAAAGACCTAGAGACACCTATTAAAGGTAAGCATATTTATATTGTAGATGATATTTATGATACTGGGAATACAATGAAAGCAGTTATTGAATATCTAGAAGTCAAACACCCCGCTTCAATATCAATAGCTACCCTGATTGTAAGAGAAACAAGTCCAACTCCCCCACAACCCTCATACCACGCTTTTACTATTAAAGATGAGTGGGTAATTGGAGCAGGATTAGATGATGACAAAGGATATAATAGAAATTTACCTTCAATTTGGGCTCTTTAATATTTATAATAAAATTATGAATTATTTCTGCAATATGGGTTTCGATTCCATTTTAAATCAATGGTGGATTGATGTTTTTGATGAATGGCCTTTAATTACAACAACCCGAACATTTTATACTACTGAAGATGATGCTTATATCTACTATGACTCTATAATAAATAATATCCTACCCCAATAATGGCAAGACCTGTAAAATTCTCCCAAACACTCCCTGAAAAATCAATTAAAAAAGGCTCCACAATTCATGCTGTACGTGATGGTAATTATGGTCCTACGTCATCAACAGGTTGGTATGCGGGATTAAGACACTCCCAGTATACTATTGTTGAGGCCTATAATGGAACCTCCCCCAATTACTACCTACCTTCAAATGATGAAGAATTGATATTATTCTGCAATACAACAGCATCCCCAACCCCCCCCACTCTCATTATAACAATTACAGAAGCTTTAGTCTTCCTATCAAATTCCAATTATACTGTACTCCATGGAAATACTCCACCAGATAACTTCCCAGAAGGTTTGCCTATAGATGGTTTATCTATGTATGTAGATTCTCAAATTAGTGCTAGTGTTAGTATTCCTAATAAATGGTTAGATGTAAGCGGGAATGGTTTAGTATTTGATAGTTTTGGAACGGCTTTAAACCTAGAAAATGTTGGAGGTTATGAAGCCTGGAGATGTAATGGATTAGTAGGACATGCAAACTCCGGAGAATTTAGAAGTATTGATAAGCATGGGGTAGTTAATATGGGTGGGGATTGTACCATTGTCATGTGGTTATACTGTGAGGGTGGAAGACCTCAAAGAGGTGTTATATTTGAAAAAATTGGAGTTGGGGGTGCATCCTTTCAAGGGGAAATAGCAATAACTTGGGAGAAAAATCAAAGACTCCAATATTTTAGTCGAAAAACACCAGGCTACGATGCAGCATTTGGGGGCCATTTTACAGAGGGGTCATGGAATATGTTGTCTATTAAGCTGAGTACAGGACTAACCTCCGAGGCTAGAAGAGGCTTCCATTCAAAGAATGGTAATAATTATCAAGAAAGTTATACTTCAAGAAGTAACATAGCTCTAATTCCTGCTTCAACAATCCGACTTGGGAAGGGGTATGCAGGTCCATCAAGAGCTAATAACGCTATGGGAGCCTTTTTAACATACAACAAAATGCTTTCAAATGAAGAAATAAACCAAGTTTGGGAAGCAACAAGAGAAAGATATGGAATGTAGTATTTTAATTGGGGTACTATAAAACATATTCGTATATTGAATCAAATAAAAAGTTATAAATAGAAAATAAAATTATGGTAAAAAATAAAATTGAATTACTTAAAAAGGCAAATGGTAACATTGTTCGTACTCCTAAAGAATTAGAAAAAATGCAAAAAGAAATGGCCTTCTATTATGGTAAATTTCTAAATGCTGGGGGTTGGGATTATATGGCTGATAGACAAACTGTTGAAACCCCAAATAGGGTGGCTAAAAGTTGGTTGAAAGATATTACAATGGGTTCTGTTATTGAAGGTCCTTCTATTACAACCTTCCCTAATGAAGAAAAATTTAGTGGAGTAGTAATTCAAACAGGAATCAGAGTTAATAGTCTTTGTGCTCACCATAATTTAGCATTTAATGGAAAATGTTCAGTTGCTTATATCCCCGAGGAAACTGTTATTGGTTTATCTAAACTTAATAGAGTGGTGGATTGGTTTGCTAGAAGACCCAATATGCAAGAATCTTTAACTCAACAAATTCATGATTATTTGAATAATGTTTTAAAATGTGAATCTATTGCAGTATCAATTAGTTCTAAACATACATGCTGTGGAAATAGAGGAATTAAACATCCTGAATCTATCATGACAACAAATAGTTTTTCTGGGAAATTTATGGAACCCAATAACTTAGTAAGGGAAGAATTCATGAATGCCATTAGTTCAAATTTGGGGGTATTTTAAATAGGACTGATTCTTTCTAAAGAGGAAGTAAAAGGGTTAATAAATTAAAATCTAACTTCACAGAAGAAGGAATAAAATTTTGGGTTGGGGGATTATATAAACCCCAACCCTAGCTTGGAAGTACCAAAAATAGTTCATATATTGGTAGTAATAAAAATATAAAAAATTATGAAAAATAAAATACCGTTCATTTCAGAAGTAGAAGAATTTAATGAAGTTATGGGGAAGAGTTATCAAAACCGAACAACCCCGACAATAAATCCTAAGGATGCCCAATTTGTAATTGATTTTATAGAAGAGGAACTAGATGAATTAAAAGTAGCAGTTAAGGAAAAAAATATTATTGAAATATTTGATGCTTTACTTGATATTGCCTATGTAGGTTTAGGTAATGGGGCTTTAGTATTTGGGTTAAAGGATAAAATGTTAGATGGTTATGCTGAAGTACAAGCATCTAATATGTCTAAAATATGCCAAACATTAGAAGAAGCAGAAGAAACTGTTAAATTACGCTCCGAACAACAAGGTGAACCTTGTCACCATTTAAGTGATGGTAAAGGTAAATATGTTGTGTATAGAAGTTCTGACAATAAGGTAATGAAATCTATTAATTACTTTAGACCTGACTTAGCACAATTTTTCACTGAAGAAGAAATTGCTAATACTTTATTAAAAGGATAGGGTTAATAGTTAAAAAATAAAAGTTATAGATGTATAAAAAGGTATTTGCAAGAAGGTTAAAGGGTAATAATTACCTAATCCATCTATGGGATGATGAGGGTTACCAAAAAATAGAATGGACAAGTCAAGCTTATTTAGAGTGTGGTGATTCTCAAGCAACACATATAGGGTTAAATGGTGAATCACTACGCAAAACCTCAAACTGGAACCCCGAAGACAGCAAAATCCACTTCCATGATATGCCTGCACATCAAAAATTCCTAGTTGAAAAATATGGTATTGATGATACCCCTTCAACCACTCAAAGAGAAATATTTTTTGATATTGAAATTGAAATGGGTGGTGCTCTTACTGAAGAATACATCAAATCAGCACCTAAAAAGGTTACATCAATAGCATGGTATGATAAGCAAGTTGATTTGTGGGGTATCTTAATATTAGATGCCAAGGATAATCTCAAACATACAAAAACAAAAAATAGGGAAATAATCCCATGTCGTACTGAAAATGAATTATTGATGAAATTCATTGAAAAATTTAGGGAAATAGATCCTGATATTATTGTTTCTTGGAATGGGGATTATTTTGATGTTCCTTATCTTTACTATAGAATGTGTAATGTTTTAGGTCAAGATATAGCTCGTTATTTATCCCCAATTGGGTATGTTAGAGAAACCCCTTGGTATAAAGATCAATTCATACAAATAGCAGGAGTTGAATCACTTGATTATATGCGTTTACATAAGAAGTTTAGTTGGGCAGATGAACCATCCTTTAAGTTAGATGTTATTGGTGAAAAATACGCGGGGTTAAATAAAATTGAATATGACGGAAATTTAGATGACTTATTTGAAAAAGACCCTTTAAAATTCATTCAATATAACTTTAGAGATGTTGAAATACTTAAGGTGTTAGATGAAAAACTAGAATATTTATCTTTAGTTAAAAATCTTGCACATAAGGGTAAACACAATTATAGTGAGGTTTATGCTAATACCAAAACACAGGATGGTGCCATCTCAGCTTATCTATTAAGTGAAGGTATTATACCACCATCTAAAGAACGTAATCCTTTATCTAAAAAGAACTATGCAGGTGGGTATTTATTTTGCCCAAAAGCAGGTATATATAATTATGTATTTGATGAGGATTTAACCTCACTATACCCTTCAATTATAATGACTATCAATATTGGTAAAGAAACAATGGTTGGTAGAATCATAGATGCTGATGATAGAAATAATCGTTTAGGGTTAAATGATTTAAAAACTCGAGATCCCGAGGAAGAGCTAATAGTTGAAAATGCCAAACGTAAACGTACTAAGGTATCAGTAGCTAAACTGATTAGGATGATTACTGAAAATGAATTATCAGTGTCAGCAAATGGTGTATTTTTTAGAACTGATAAGGAATCAGTATTATCGACCATCCTAAAAAAATGGTTTGGTGAACGTGTTTTATATAAGAGTAAAATGAAGGAAGCATATCAATCTGGCAATAAAGAATTAGGTGCTAGGTTTTATATGAGGCAATGGACTCAAAAAATTCTACTAAATTCACTTTATGGCGCCTTGGCTGTTTCAAGCTTCAGATTTTCAGGTATATTATTAGCTGAAGCAACAACTTTAAGTGGTCAGCGGATTATTTGTGAGAGTGCATTAACAGCCAATCTTCATATAAACAAGGTTATGAGGGGTGAAATAGAACTATAGTTCATATATGTATAAATAACCGGTAATATATATGATATGAATAAAGCTAAAGAAAATAAAATTAAAGCTATTAATAATAGAAACTCCCACAATACCCGATGTGATTTAAGGAAATATAATTTAGAGGGAGATCAAAAAAGATGCACTAATTGTACTGAATTTTTTAAATTAGATGAGTTAAAAAATAATGGGAGGTGTAAACCTTGTTGGGCTTTAGAGGCTAAACATGGAAGACATGGGACCTTAGAAGATTATAAAGTAGAGGTACATAATAGGAGGCAAATTGTAGAGGAAAATTACAAAATACAAGGAGTTAAAAAATGTAATACCTGTTTTAATGTAAAACCTTTTGTAGAATTTTATAATGAAAATCATAGTTGGGATGGTAAGCAAAATAAATGTATAAGTTGTACAGAAATCTACAACTCAACCTACAACCCCTATAAAAAAGAATACAATAAGATAAAACATAAAGAATATTATGATTATGAGAGAAAAAATAACCCTCAATTTAAGATAGCATTAAATTTAAGGGGTAGGTTGGGGAAATTAATTAGGGAATATAAAAACTTAGGTTATGTTGTAAGTAAACACTCTTCTGTTAAAATGATTGGGATACCTATGATGGATTTCATATCTTATATAGAAGAACAATGGGTAGTTGGATATATGAATTGGTCTAACCACGGAGAAGTTTGGGAATTAGATCATATTAAACCTATCAGTTCTTTTGATTTAACTATTGAAGAACAACTCCAAGAGTGTTTTTATTATGAAAACTACCAACCCTTATTTAAATTTACCACCATCATAGGTGATGTTAAGCATATAGGAAATAGAAATAAAAGTAATACAATAATATAACTATAAAGAAACAACTCAAGAAATGAAATTTTTACAAGATACACCTGAATATATCTGTCCGAGTACTGACGTAAATTACGTCGCGTACTCGGACACGTAGCTGATTCAATCTACATACACGCCGAACCTTTACTTAGATACCTAAATCCCTCATTCGATGAAATGTCTAGTGGAGAGAAGGATGATAAGTTAGAGGTAATTGCACTCAAATATCAAGATATTATTACAGACTCATATGGTGATTTAGCCAAAAACTGTTTCAATGTTCCACATCATAGATTAGAAATGAAAACCGAATGTGTTATTCGTGCAGCTTATTTTAGAGCAACTCGAAGATATGCTCAATGGATCACTAAGCAGGAAGGTATTGTAAAAGAGACACTTGATGTGAAAGGTCTTGAATTTAAAAAAGCAAATTTCCCACCAGTATTAGGTAAGTTTTTCCATAAGATATTAGTAGATATTTTAAAAGGTACCCCTCAATCTGAAATTGATAGTAGAGTAAAATCATTTAAAACTCAAATACTTGATGGTTCTATATCTCTTACAGAATTAGGTAACCCAACATCAGTTAAAACCTTAAATAAATATACTGAACGGAAAGCTAGAGCTGGAGAAATGTTTACAGTAGTAGCTAAAGGAGCACCTGCTGCAGTTAGAGCAGTTATTAGATATAATGATTTACTTAAATTCTGGGAGTTAGATAAAAAACACAGCACAATAACACAGGGTGATAAAATTAAATGGATTTACCTAAAACCAAACCCCTACCAAATTGATGCAATTGCTTTTTTAGATTATGATTTCCCACCAAAAATTGAAAAGTTTATAGAACAATACGCTGATAGGAAAAAGATATTTGAATCTATATTATTAAATAAAATAGAAGGTCTTTACTCAGATTTAAACTGGAATCTCTCACTCAATCCTTTTCAACAAATGTTTTTTAACCTATAATAAATAAAAATAAAATGACAAACAAACTTCAACTACAGAGCATAATTGATAAATATTATCTGGGGTTAAATGAATCAGTAAAATGGGTTATTAACAATAATAACCTAAGTATTAATTTTATGACACCCTCGAAGGATGTTATTGGTAAAGTTACTTGTGATAATTTCTCAATGGAAAATAGTAATTTAGCTATTTATGATACTAAGAAACTTCAGAGTTTAGTATCTATATGTAATGGAGATTTACTTCTTGAGCTAGAAAAAAATAATGCTATCTATACGAAATTAAAAATATCAGATTTAAATTTTAACCTAACATATGCTCTATCAGATCCTCTACTTATTAATAAAGTTGGTACTGTAAACACTCAAGATTGGGTGGTTGAATTAAATCTGACCCCGGAAGATGTCAATAATTTAATTAAAGCAAAAAGTGCATTATCCGGTGTAGATAATATGTTAATTACTACTACTGAAAATTTAGATAAGGAAAGAATAGTGGAATTTGTATTTGGTGATGAGGCAGGCCATAATAATAAGATTACATACCAGATATTAGGTAAGATAGACGAATTAAATCTACAAACACCTTACAACTCAGATGTTTTTAAAACTATCCTACAAGCTAATAAAGATATGGAGGGTGGTAAATTATTACTTAGTTCTATGGGATTGTTAAAACTTGAATTTTCAAATGAAGGTGTTTTTAGTGAGTATTTTATGGTACGTCGTGCCGAATCCAATTTTTAAACCCGAGGAAGGATAAAAACCAAAATTAATTAAAATAAAATAAAGGTTCCATTAAAATAGCGTGCCCCCACGCAGTATTATTCGTATATTTACGTCAAATAAAAAATAGTTATATGTCAAACAATGCTACAATTAAAGATCCACTTTTAGAACCTTATTTTATAGGGAAAGATGCATACTGTTATACAGTATATGAATTAGTCTCCCCTAAAAAAACAAGAGCAGGAAATATCTTAGAAAAAGGAGAAAAAGGAATAGTCTATGAAAAACCACAGGGTCACTATCAAAATTTCGGTGCTGCTTTACAATGCATCGCAAAGTTAAAACTGGATCAAAAAGGAAATTCCTATAACAGTATAAAAGAATATATTGAAAAATGGGATATATTATTAATCGAATTAAATAAATTACAAAACTACAAAGGATTATGAAAGAAGAATTTAAAGAATTAGAAGCATTATTTAATGCCGTTATTATTAAGCCCCTAGAAGCTGAAGATACCCAACATGGTTCAATTATTGTCCCCGACATGGGGAATGAAAAAAACAAAATGGGTGAAATTATATCAGTTGGCCCCGGTCAGAGTACTTTGATGGGAAAATTCATCCCAACAATCAGTAAAGTTGGAGATGTAGTTGTATTACCAACTCAAGGTTTCACAAAATTACCATATGATGGTGAAGAGTATTGGGTTGGACCAGAAAATCAATTACTAGCCTTAGTAAAAGTTAATAAATTAAAAGTATAAATATGAAAAAAGAAGTAAGATTCGGAACCGAAGCAAGAGCAGAACTAATGAAAGGTATTAATATATTAGCGGATGCTGTTGTATGTACTTTGGGGCCAAATGGGAGGAATGTATTAATTGATGTAACAAAACCAAACCAACCCCGAAAACCCCTCCATACTAAGGACGGTGTAACAGTTGCAAAACAAATTGAGGTTGAAGATTTCACCCAAAATTTAGGAGTACAAATGGTAAGAGAAGCAGCACTTCAAACCGCCGAAAAGGCAGGAGATGGGACGACCACCTCAACCTTACTGGCTCGTGAGTTAGTTAAGGCTGGGTTAAAACATCTCAATAATGGTGAGAATGCTGTAGAGATTAAACGCAATATTGATATTGCTGTGAAAGAAGTAATTGCTTTTATCAGAGAATGCATTTCACAAGAAATTACTAATGAAGACCAACTCAAACAAATTGCAACCATCTCAGCTAATAATGATGTTGAAGTGGGTAAATTAATTGCTACTGCTATTGAAAAAGTAGGTAGAGATGGTGTAGTTCATATTGAAGAAAGTAAGTCAGGTGAAACTTATCTTGAAACTGTAGAGGGGATGCAATTTGATAGAGGATATAAATCCCATTTCTTTGTTACAGATAACAATAGTATGAGTTGCACATTAGATAATCCTTTTATTTTAGTTGCAGATCATAAATTTACTCAAGTAAAAGAATTATTACCTATTCTAGAGAGTGTTTCTAGTACTAATAGATCTTTACTAATCATTTCCGATGATATAGATGGAGAAGCACTTGCAACTTTAATTGTTAATAAAGCAAGAGGAATCCTTAAAGTAGCTGCTGTAAAAGCCCCCGATTTTGGAGAACGCAAGAAATTAATTCTTGAAGATATAGCTACTTTAACAGGTGGTACTGTATTTGATAAGGATAAAGGTATGAAATTAGATAAATTTTCTTATGATTGGTTTGGAGAAGCTAGAACCGTTACAATCACTAAAGAACAAACAACTATAGTTGATGGTAAAGGTGATGAGGAATCAATTAACCTAAGAGTTAGTGAATTACAAACCCAAATTAACAAATCAGATACACCTTTTGTAACTGAACAACTACAAAATCGCCTAGCAAAAATGGTAGGTGGTGTTTCTATTATTCATGTGGGAGGTCACACAGAAGTTGAAATGGGAGAGAAAAAAGATAGGGTTGATGATGCCTTACATGCTACTAAAGCAGCACTAGAAGCAGGTATAATCCCAGGTGGGGGAGCTGCTTTATTATACGCTCGTGAACATATTAATCTTAATAATGTGGGGGCAAAAATTGTATATGAGGCCTGTGGTAAACCATTCGAGCAAATACTTTTAAACGCAGGTTATACGTCAACAGACGCCCAAATGATTGGTAAACATCAATTAATAGATATAAAATCAAGGGATGTTTGGAAAGGTTATAACCTTAAAACAGAGAAAATTGTTAATATGAAAGTGGCAGGAATTTTAGACCCATCTAAGGTAACAATAACAGCATTAGAGAATGCAGCTTCAGTAGCTGGTACTATTTTACTCACGGAATGTGTTGTAGTAGATAACCCACCTAAAGAATCACAAGAAGTAATGGATTAATTACTAAATTAGGGGAGGATTTATTTCCTCCCCTTCATTACCTAAAAATATATGAAAACAAAAAGAATAGAACGTAATGAGTTAATAGCGGTGAGGGTCCCGTTAGGTGATCGTTGGAAATTAGTGGATGATCCAAAAGGTATAACCCATATATCATTAACAGATACTTTAGAAGCTTTTTTTAATAATACAGGATTTAAAGGTTCATATAGATTAGATCCTCTAGATAGTAAATTATATATTATTAATGAAGAAGAATATGAAATTCCAGTTGAAAAAACCAAAACCTATGGTTTTTATGGAGATATCATTCAAGGGTTATAATATTTGGAGATACAAGAAATAATTAGTATATTGATATCATGATAAATAAAGAAGATAATTCACTCTTAAATGAGAAATATAGACCCCAAGTTTTAGAAAAGTTTGTTGGGAATGAACACATTAAAAAAACATTACAAAATTTCATAGACCAAAATGATATTGTTAATATGTTATTTTATGGTCCTGCAGGTTGTGGAAAATCCACCTTAGCTAAGTTATTAGTTAAAAATTTAGATTGCGACCATTTAATGATTAATGCGAGTGATGAAAGAGGTATAGAAACTATAAGAGATAAAGTAATGGGATTTGCGAGTACAATGTCATTTAAACCATTAAAAGTGGTCATTTTAGATGAATGTTTAGATGAAAACACCCTAATAGCTGTACTTAGAAAAGGAGAAGTAAATCTAATACCCATTAAAGAATTAGATGAAGTTAATGACTTAGTTAAGTCATATAATATTAAAACATCTAGAGTAGAATGGAAGCCTTTTTATTTGTGGGATAAAGGAGAACAAGAAACATATGAAATTGAATTTGAAAATGGAGAGAATATCATATGCACCCCAGATCATAAATGGTATGTTGAAGATGAGGAGGGTAATCCCAAGGTTGTCAAAACAACCGAGTTAGAGGATTATATGGAGATATTTAACCCCAAAGGTTGATTCCTTGTATTCTTGAGCCCAATCTATATATTTATAATAAAATAAATAATTATGGGTAAGCCTAAAAATACGAAAAACATTGGGAGTTATTGGAGTGATAATATAGATTATACTGAAGAGGAGATAATAAGTTGGGTTAAAGGGTTGATAATAAACGAGTATTATGCACCCTTTTCCTCCAATTTATACAACACCCAAAGGGGGTTTTTGTCTGTGGTTAATAGAAAACTAGGGGTTAATTCTAAATATATATTTAGTTATTACTTTAGAAAACTTCACCTAGATAGTAACAAATGCCTATATTGTGGATGTGAAATAGAAAAATCTTTTGTCCTACCATTAAAACGTAGTGTAAGTCAATTACCCAATTGGTGTGAAAAACACTACATAGAAAAAAAATGGTTGGATGGTAATGGCAGTCATAGTACCGAGGCTAATATCAAACGTTCTAATAAAAGAAAATTATTTTTAGCTACATCGGAGGGGGAGGAATATTGTAAAAATGTTGGTGAATTTAATAAGGTAAATACTAAAAGGTGGAAGTCAAATTTAACAGATAAAGAAAGAGAAGCAATAAACCTTAAATCTTCAATTTCTCAAATTAAAAATATACTAGAGGGTTCTTTTGACCCCCAGAAAAATTATAACCATTATAAAAAAAACACATGCTATTTATTTGATAGAGAATATATTTTTAGAAGTAGTTGGGAAGTTATATTTTTCCTGTCAAACCCCTCTCTAAAATATGAAACCCTTAGAATAAAATACTTAAAAAACAATGGTAAGGGTGGGGTTTACATTCCTGATTTTATAGACGAAGAAAATAAAATAATATATGAATTAAAACCACGGAGAAATTTTATTAAACAACAAAATAAAATGGATGGAGCCATAAAATGGTGTTTTGAAGAAGGGTATAAATTTATTTGGATAAACGAAGACAATTTAGTACATTACATAGATGAGAATGATAACAAAGATAGCAGAAACAACGAATTTTACATCAAAGCATATAAAGGAATAAATGGAGAAATTAAAAATAAGATCAATAAAAAGAACAGGAAGTAAACATCATGTTTATGATTTGTCTGTAGAAAATAACTCTAATTTTTACATAGGAAGTAAAGGAGATATTTTAACTCACAATTGTGATTTTCTTACCATACAAGCACAGGCTTCATTACGTAATGTTATTGAAACATTTTCTCGTACTACTAGGTTTATAATGACTTGTAATTATGTTGAACGTATTATAGATCCTCTACAATCCCGATGTCAAGTACTTAAGATATTACCACCCTCTAGAAAGGGTGTTGCAAAACATATTGCTTGGATTATGGATGAGGAAAATACAGAATATGAATTGGAGGATATTGTAATAATTGTAAACCAATTTTATCCTGATTTACGTAGATGTCTTAATACAATACAACTGTCAACTCAAGATAACAAGCTTATTATAGACAAATCTATACTTGTATCATCTAATTATATGGATCAAGTAGTAAAAAAATTATCAGATGTTAAACCAAATTGGAAAGAAATTAGACAAATTATCGCGAACAGTAATACTCAAGACTTTGAAGAACTTTATCGTTACCTTTATGATAACTCAACTAAATTTGCCCCGGGAAATGAGGGAATGGTTGCAATTTACCTTAATGAATATTCGTACCAAAGTAATTTTCGTATTGACAAAGAAATAAATTGTTTAGGTTTAGTGGCACGTCTTATTGAATTGAAAGGTTAATTTCTTTATCTATTTTAACAAAACTCCGAAAAAGAGACAAACTCAAATTAGGAAAATACACATCCCATTCGTATATTTGGGAATATAAAAAATAAAAATCATGTCACAACAAGAAAGAACAGGTCCAAATGTGGATTTAAAAAACACAACAGTAGTAAAAACAGCAGAAGGGAATGTTGTTTTCCAACAAGGAGTTATTTTACGTAAAGTATCAAAATTCGTAGTAGGAGCAGATGAAGATGCAGTGATGCCTATTCCAATATTCTATGACCCAATTTCATGTAAAATCTTAAAAGATACAATCCCTTTAGATTTAAGGGGTGATTACGAAGACCATATTATTGATGGTTAAGAGAGAAATTTCCAATATTTTTGAGTGGTTGGGTGAGATAACTCTAAAAAAGTCTCACCCAAACACCATCTCAGAATCTTCATGGGAGCAGTGGAATTCTTATATGATCCATAAGTGGTTAAGTATGAATAGGGACTACATTGATATAGTAAACTATGTCCAGAAAATTAGCCCCCAAAATAAGAAACAAATTTATACTATCTACCAGGAATTGATTCCTAGAAAAAAAACATGGTCCAAGTATATCAAAAATGAAAATAAAAACACATATCAAGAGTTAGAAGGATATGTTTCTAAGTATTATGAATGTTCTAGTAGTGAAGCTAATAGTTACATAAACATTCTTGGTAAAAATGTTAAATACATTTTAGAAGGAATGGGGGTTGAAGAAAAAGAAATTAAAAAAATAATCAAAAAGGCAAAATTATGAGTAGTTTAACAGATATGTTAAAAACATCAGCATTAGCTGATAAAGCAAAAGCAATATTAACTCTAGATTTGTTAGAAAACCACCCAGCAGGAATAGGTGACCATTCAACAACAGATTTTTATAAAAATGCTGAAGAAGCACTTTTAATGTTAGTAGAAGCAGACGATAGGTTATCTGCCATAGAAAAATACTTAATTGTAAAAGAAGTTATATAAAATAAATGCTCAAAAGGTAGGCTCCCCACAAAGAGTTCGTATATTAAGGTAAATAAAAATATATCTTATGATAGATTTAGATAAAATGGGAAGAAAGTCTGAAGAAATACTTGAACAACAAATGATAGACGAAAACAATAACCCAGGCATTTCAGAAAAATTAACAATTAAAGTATTTGAAAAAGAATACCCAGAGCTATCTAAAGAATTCAAACAAATTCAAATAGAAATGTATGCAATGTTTGCAGCTAAACATATGGATTATGGATTGAATAACATTGCTTTAGGTGGAGATATCGTTAATAACAGCGATGATAAACAATTTTCACTAACTGGGTTATGTATTAGATTAACTGATAAAATTTCCCGTTTAAAAAATCTCCTAATTAATGGTAGATCGTTTGTTGTTGGTGAGGGTATGGAAGATACATTTATTGATATTGCCAATTATGGGATAATCGGTCTGCTGGTTGGTAGAAATAAGTGGAAAAAATAGTTTGGGGAAGATGAAAAAATTACCACAAGTTGTAAGGGATATCCAAAATAACCCTCCAGATCCCGTTAATTTTGCATTTGAAAAAAACATTTCATACTCACAACTATCCATGTATACTCAATGTCCCAAAAAATGGGCATTAAATTATAGAGATGGTCATAAAGTTCGTGAGCAGAGTATTCATATGACATTTGGTACAGCCCTACATGAGACACTACAGATGTACCTAGATGTGATGTATAATAAAAGTGGTGCTGAAGCTGATAGAATTAATTTAGAGGAAGACTTCCAAGATAGGTTGAGAAACTGCTATGCTGATTCTTATAAGCAAAATAAAAAAATACATTTTTCAACACCTGAACAACTTAGAGAATTTTATGATGATGGAATCCAGATTATAAGTTACTTACAAAAGAATAGAGGTAAGTATTTTTCAAAACGGGGATGGTCATTAGTAGGGTGTGAGATACCAATAGTATTAGCGCCTAATTTGCGTTTACCTCGCGTTAAATACATGGGTTTCTTGGATGTCGTGTTATACCATGAAGACACAGATAAATTCGTTATAATCGATATAAAGACATCTACGCGGGGATGGAATGATAAAGCTAAAAAAGATAAATCAAAACAATACCAATTAGTTTTATATAAGAAATTCTTTGCAGAGCAGTATAATATCCCTTTGGATAATATTGAAATTGAATTTTTTATTGTTAAGAGAAAATTATATGAATCTCAAGACTTTGTAATCAAACGCATACAACAATTTAGACCCCCTTCAGGTAAAACATCAGTTAATAGAGCAACAAAATCACTACAAGATTTTCTAAACAATTGCTTTACAAAAGAGGGTTTCAGTGAGGAGGAGATGATTGAAACCCCTAATGATAATTGTAAATGGTGTCATTTCCACAAAACCCACCTATGTTCTGCGACTTTTTGAAGAAAATACGTATGTATGGATATAACAATTAAAAAATAATTATGAAAAAAGAAATGACATTAACCAGTGTAAAAGTAGATAGTGAGTTATTCCACGAATTCAAAATATCTTGCGTCAAACGAAAATTCTCATTCCAAAAACTTTCAGATAGAGCAATCCATCTCTTCCTAACAGATGAGGTTTTTCGAAAAATGATTACTAATCATATAAACTTAGATTTAGAAGAAAATCAATAGAAATCTATTTAGGGTGAGTTAAAAAAAATTAAAATATCCAATTATTAAGAATTAAGTATAACCAAATAAGTAAAATAGAAAAATTAATAAAAAATTATGTTAAACAATCCAAAAAATAGTAGTCGTCGGGTTGAGCAAGAATATCGAAAAAAGATATTGCTCATTACCGACGACATTTAATTAGAGTTCATTCAGGAGTAGCAACAATTGCCAGAGAGCTCGTAATGAATACGGCAGATCATTATAATTGGGTACAATTAGCAGGATCAATTTCCCACCCAGATAAGGGTAAGATTCAAGACTTATCCCAAGAGGTTAATAAAGAGAGAAATATAGAAGATTCATATGTTAAATTATACCCAGTAGATGGGTATGGTGATGAAAATATTTTGAGAGAAGTTATTAAAAAAGAAAAACCGGATGCTATTTTACTTATAACAGACCCAAGATATTTTATGTGGTTATTCCAAATGGAGGAAGAAATTAGAAGTAAAATTCCAATTGCTTATCTTAATATTTGGGATGATATGCCTGCACCTCAATATAATGAAGAATTTTATGAGTCTTGTGATGCTTTATTTGGTATTTCAAAACAAACCGTAGCAATTAATAGAATTGTTTTAGGGGGGAAAGCTGATGGTAAGGTTATTAAATATGTCCCTCATGGGTTAGATGATAAAAAATTCTTCCCTATAGATGATATTAGTGAAGAGTATTTAAAATTTAAAAACCAAATTACCCATAACAAAGAAAAAGATTTCGTTTTGTTTTTTAATTCTAGGAATATTAGGAGAAAATCAATACCTGATACTTTAGTAGCTTGGAAATTATTTATTGATAAATTAACACCTGAAGAAAAGGATAAATGTTTATTTATACTCCATACAGAGCCTACTAGTGAACATGGTACAGATTTAACGGCTGTTATAGAATATCTATTTGGTGAAAACGAGAAAAGTATTGTGATTTCAAATCAGAAACTCCACCATGAATATATGAACTATCTTTATAATATGGCTGATGGTGTGATTTTATTATCATCTGCCGAAGGTTGGGGGTTAGCATTAACAGAAGCATTACTTACAGGAACCCCAATCATAGCTAATGTAACTGGGGGGATGCAAGATCAAATGAGATTTGAAGATGAAAAAGGTGATTGGTATAATAATGATATAAATGTTCCATCTAACCATAAAGGTACATATAAAACACATGGAGAATGGGCATTACCCATCTTCCCAAAAGCCCTTTCATTAGTGGGTTCACCAACAACACCTTATATTTGGGATGATAGATGTGATGTCGAAGATGCCGTTGTTCGTATTTTAGAACTTTATAATATGAAGAGTGAAGATAGAAAGAAAATAGGTGAAAGTGGGAGGAAATGGGCGATTGGAGATGAAGCAGGTTTTACTGCTGAGCAAATGTCTAAAACCTTTACAGAGGGGATGGAAGAGTTATTTACAACTTGGTCCCCCCGAGAAAATTTTGTATTTTTGAAGGACACCGATTTCAAAACAAGAGTTTTAAAACATAAATTAAGTTATTAATGGAAAATAATAAACTAACATTTTATATAAGCTGCCCTATAGATTGTTATAGTGGATATTCAGCTCGATCAAGGGACCTAGTTAAAGCCCTTATAGAATCAGATAAATATGATATTAAAATTTTATCTCAAAGATGGGGGAATACTAGAAAAGGTTTTTTAAGTGATTTCCCTGAGTGGAAATTTATGGAGAATTATATAGTAACCCAAATTATATCTCAACCTGATATTTGGTGTCAAATCACAGTACCTAATGAATTTCAGAAAGTAGGGAAGTATAATATAGGATTAACAGCTGGTATTGAAACTACAGCGTGCGCCCCCCAATGGATTGAGGGTTGTAATAATATGGATTTAATATTAACATCTTCTACACATTCTAAAAAAGTATTTGAATCTACAAAATATCAAATGCAAAATAAAGAAACAAATCAAAAACAAGATTTACAATTAACAACTCCTATTGAAGTTTTAATTGAAGGTGTTGATTTAGACGTTTATAAAACTCTATCAACCCCCATGACTAATGATTCTTTATTTCAAAACTTAAAATCCATCCCCGAAAAATTTGCATATCTATTTGTAGGACATTGGTTACAAGGAGATATGGGGGAAGATAGGAAAAATGTTGGTTTAATGGTTAAAGCTTTTTATGAAGTATTTAAAAATAAATCAAATGCCCCTGCTTTAATTCTTAAGGTAAGTTGTGGAAAAAGTTCTCATATGGATAGAAGAGAAGTTATGAGGAGGATACACTCTATTAGGAAAACAGTAGATGCTAAAACTATACCTAATATTTATCTAATCCATGGGGATCTGTCAGACCCCGAAATGAATGAAATGTATAACCACCCCAAAATTAAAGCAATGATATCAGCAACAAAGGGAGAAGGATTCGGTAGACCTTTACTAGAATTTGCATTAACTGGAAAACCTATTATAGCATCAGGTTGGTCAGGTCAAGTAGATTTTTTAGATAGTAAATTCACAGCTCTAATGGGTGGGACATTAACAGACATTCATCCTTCAGCCCAACAAAAAGATATGCTAATTGAAGGATCAAAATGGTTTTCGGTGGATCATGGTCAACTAGGTAACTATTTAGTTGATGTTAAGAAAAATTACAAGGATTGGATTAAAAAAAGTAAAATTCAATCCAGTAGGTTAAAAAAGACATTTGGTTTTGATAGCATGAAAACCCAATTAATGGATATTTTGGAGAAAAATGTAAAAGTTCCCACCCAATTAGAATTAAAGATTCCTAAATTAGAAGGAATAAAATTACCAATAATGAAAAAAGTATAAATATGGATAATTTAATTGAATGCGATAGATGTGGCTCAGATGCTGCCTACGTTCAAGAGGTAAATGATAAAATAAAAAATTACCAATGTTATGGGTGTGGTTTTATAACAAATTCATTGTTAGTAGAGGGTTCACAATTTTTTGAAGAACAAATGGAATTGTTACCAAATTTATATAAAGAATTGATGGGTGAAGATGCAAAAGGAAAAATCTGGATGCCTTCTACAGTAAATGTACCCTCAAAAGGTATGGTATTTGCTAATGGTAAAAATGGAAAAGATTGGAAATGGGCTAGTGTGTTAGCTGTTCCTATTAAGGAAGAAGAAAAGGAAAAGTATCCAATCCCCAATAAGAAAAATGAATATTACGAATGGAGAATGGATATGACTACCATTAAAGAATTTGGTGAAGGTGATTATATTGAAGCATTAGATTATATAGGGATATTCGAAAAATAAAAAATATGGGAATAAAGATTTCATATGGGGTCACGGTATGTGACGAATTTGTAGAAATTCAAAGATTACTTATTTTTTTATTAGATCACAAAAGACCCCAAGATGAAGTTGTTGTGTTAGTTGATTTAACAAAAAACAAACCAACATCCGAGCTATTAGGATTTTTACATAAATTAAGTTACAACAATAAAATAATATTATCAGAGCAAAACTTTAATGGGGATTTTAGTAGATGGAAAAATCTACTTGGAGATTCATGTAAGGGTGATTATATTATAAACATAGATGCTGATGAAATTCCAAATGAAGCATTGATGCTTAACATTCATGCAATACTTGAAGAGAATGATGTTGATGTTGTTTTAGTACCGAGAGTTAATACAGTAGAAGGTTTAACTGATGAGCATATCCAAAAATGGGGATGGAACGTAAGTAAATTAGATAGTATGGTAGAGGAAAAGGAATTTGACTTGGATAATCCTCAAGATTTGGCTGAGTATAATCTCTTAAAAGATAACAATTTAATTATAGAGGAGGGTTAACTATCGTAAGTAAAGAGGAGTGTATGAGAGTATTAAAAATCCCATTCAGCAAACTTAAAAAAATGTTAGAAAATGAAAGTAAAAGTTAAATATTACACACCCATTATAAATTGGGCTGATTATCAAATGCGTATCTATAAAAATAACGGTGAAATTAGATGGAGAAATAAAGTCCATGAAGTCCTTGAAGGACATAAAAGTTTTTCTGCACTACCTGCTATGGAAGAGTTAGCATTATACCACCCAAAAACAATAGAAAAACAAGAAAAACAAAATAAATACTATGATACATTATAAGGATGAGTGGTAAAACAACAGTATTAATAACAGGAGTAGCAGGTTTATTAGGGAGTAGATTAGCAGATTGGATAATTGAAAATCAACCTGGATATGAGGTAATAGGAATTGATGATCTAAGTGGTGGTTTTAAAGAAAACATCCACCCTAAGGTTGAATTCCACCAATTAAGCTTAGTAGATGGTGCGCTTAATACCGTATTTAACGCGTGTAAAATCGATTATGTTTACCACTTCGCAGCCTATGCTGCAGAAGGGTTATCACCGTTTATACGCGCATATAATTACGATAATAATTTAAAATCTACGGCCCGTATTGTTAATGAATGTATAAAACATGATATTAAAAGGTTAATTTTTACATCCACTATGGCTGTTTATGGTCATGGTGAAGGTGGGATATTTCATGAAGATATGGGAAGAAATCCAATCGATCCTTATGGTATTGCTAAAACAGCATGTGAGATGGATATAGAAGTAGCTAACCATCAACATGGATTAGATTATACTATTATCAGACCCCACAATGTTTATGGTGCTAAACAAAATATTTGGGATAAGTATAGAAATGTATTAGGTATATGGATGTATTACTTATTAAATGATCAACCAATCACAATTTTTGGTGATGGTACTCAACGTAGAGCATTTAGTTATATTGATGATTCAATTGAACCTCTATTTAATGCTCACCTTGAACCTAAAGCATCTAAACAAATAATTAATTTAGGTGGTATTGAAGATTATTCAATATTAGAATGTGCTGAAGCTTTACAGGAGATAGTAGGTAAAGGGGAAATCGTCCATTTAGAAGGAAGACATGAAGTTCACACAGCAGTCCCAACATTTGAAAAATCAGTTGATATTTTAGGATTTAAGCATCAAACATCCTTAAAAGAAGGTTTAATTAAGATGTGGGAGTGGGCTCAATCACAACCTATGAGGGAAAGATTTATTTGGGATGAATATGAAATTGAAAAGGGATTATATAGTTTTTGGAAAGAAGATTACACTAAAAAATAAAATAAAAATGTGTCAAACGGAATGAAACCTTGGATGGATGATAGTGAAATCCTACTTATATTAAAACACCTTTATTACACAGATACAATGTTAGAATGGGGTAGTGGAGGAAGTACAAATTATTTCCCACACTTTGTTAATAAATACTACTCAATTGAACATGATGATGAGTGGGCTAGTAAAATGACTAACCTCCCTTCTAATGTAGAGTATCATAAAATTTCTTGGGATTCACCACGTACAATACCAACTCAACGTTCCCAATTTGAAACCTATATTTCTCACATAGATAAATTAGGGGTGGATAAATTTGATAAGATATTAATTGATGGTAGAGCAAGAGGATGGTGTGCAGAATATGCATTAAACTATCTACATAAAGATTCAATCATATTTATCCACGATTTTTGGAATAGACCACAATATCACGTTGTATTTGATTGGTATACTGAAGTTGCTTCCGTAAAGGGAGAAGGACTTCAAACAATTGTAGCACTAAAGCCCAAAACTGAATTTTTAACAGCATAAATTATAACTTTAATGAGAGATTTAAAAGAAAAATTAACAATTCAAGTATATTATAGATTATCTAATTTAGAAGCTGGTATTTCAAAGAAAAAAATCCCAAATGCAACTAAAAAACACTGTCTAGAAAATTGCATAAAAGAATTTGGGAGAGAAAATATCACCATTTTAGGGGATAGATTAAACAAAGAAACAAAAGATTTTGTAATTTCCTTAAATCTAAAGTTAGTAGAAGTAGATAATGGGACAGGTTCTGGAACATTTAGGGATGCCTTAAATTTAGCTAGAGATGAAAACAATGATGGGGATTTTGTTTATCTTCTTGAAGATGATTTCTTACATAAACCTAAATCAAAGGATATATTAATGGAGGGGATAACTAGTTACGATGCTTATGTGACGTTATATGACCATCCTGACAAATACATAAATAAAGAGGATGGTGGTAATTATTTTATTGAAGGTGAAGGTGAAATAACTAGGCTTATAAAATCAAACTCAGTACATTGGAAAATAACAAATAGCACAGTTATGAGTTTTGCATGTAGAGTATCAAGATTAAAAAAAGACTATGATTTGATTATGAAATATTCTAATGGTACCATTACAGATTCATTTGGGTTTTTTACAGAATTATCACAAACCAAAGAAATACCAGTTTTAAGCTCAGTCCCAGGATATAGTACCCATTGTGAAGCTTTATGGACATCCCCTTTAACAGATTGGGAAAAAATATAAAAATATGATATCGATAATAATACCAACATACAGAAATCCTAAATATCTAGATTTATGTCTAAAATCAGCAATCGAACAACAATCTAATGGAAATGAAATTATAGTTGCCGTAGATGGTTTTATTGAAGAAAGTCAAGAAGTATTAGATAAATATAAAGATAATATCCAAGTTTTAGATTTAGGTGAAAATCAAGGAATGCAACAGGCTCTTAATTTAGCTGTAATGAATGCTACTAATGAAATTATCTTTATTGTCAATGATGATAATGTGTTTTGTAAAGATTATGATTTAGCTATACTAGATATTCTTAAAGATAGAGAAAAAACAGTATTGACTGTTAATCAAATCGAACCTACAGGTCCTGGTATATTTAACTTCCCAGTTAAAGACTTAGGTAAATTACCTAAAGATTTTAAATATGAAGAATTTATTAATTTTGAAACATCTATTAATGAAGATAAAGTTACAGCCGATGGAGGTGTTTTCCCATTTGCTATGTATAAAAAATATTATATGGCTGCTGGTGGGTTTGATACAATGTATCAATCCCCATTTATTTGTGATTGGGATTTCTTCCTAAAATTAGACTTAATAGGTTTAAAATTTTGTAGAACTCATAAAGCACATTTATACCACTTTGGCAGTTCTGCTACCAAAAATGGAAAAGAAGGTGCTAGGTTTAAAGCAACCGAAGGCCCAGCCGGTGATATGTTTATGTATAAGTGGGGTATACCTCCTAGTTTATTTGAAAATAATTCCCACCGACCTAAAGGAAATAATATAAGAGGGATAAAATTTTAAATATTTATCATAGAGCAAATTAAACCCTCCCCATAATGGATAATAAAAATATAAATAATAACATAGAAGGAGAGGCAACATGGATAGAGTTAATATTGGATAGTACCCAAAATTTAGAATATTTACGTGATAACCCCTTCTTCACCAATTTTATTCTTCTTAAATCCTATAATTCTATCATTGATGCTATTAGAGGTGGTTTAGATAAGGTTGAACTATTTAATGTATTTAATATGTCTATAACTATAGAATTAGATAAAACCCAATATCACCTAGTTTTGAAAAAAGCAATTGACTATTTTATATCAATCGAAGATTATGAAGAATGTGAAAAAATTAAAAATTTAATAAATAAACTATGACAACTTGGAAGTTTTATTCAATAAATGATTTAAATCAAGAAACTATGGGTAATATAAAAGCATTTAATATAGGTGAAGCTTATGTTATAGCTAGTAAGGTTAAAAAACTACCACTTAAAAGTTTTAAAGAACTTTTTAAAATTAAAAAATTTAAATAATGGGTGGTCGGAAAGATGAATCGGAAGAAGTAAATAAACTTTTTAAATTTATATTAGGAACTGATGTTAAGATTAAAGATAATTTCAACTCCACTGAAGAAAGTGTGTTTGTAAATTTAATTAATAAAATAGAACAATCCAATATATTAGAAGATAAAATATTTTGGGAGGGGGGCATTGATTTAATTCAAATAACAGAACCCCTATGGTTTGTTATAGAAAATTTATTTAAACTCTTATATGGGAGGGAGGATACAGAGTTAATAATGTGGTACCTTTTTGAAAGAACTGATACCGAGGGGAATGTAAATCCTGTTATAGATGAAAATGATAAGGAATTTATTTTAGAAACACCTAGGGATCTTTGGAGTTATATCAAACATAAAATAAAATAAATTTACACTTGGAAAAGCAATTGTTTTTTCATATATTTGATAAAAGTTTATAATTATAATAAGGGTGTAGACCTAAATATTAAAAAATGGAAAATAAAACAATACCTTGCATAGAGTGTAAAAACCCAATGCCTGAACTTAGATTAATAATATACGGGTATAAAAATTGTGTAAACTGTTCAACTGTAGGAATTTATACTGCTGTTAATACTGTAAAAGGAACAGGAGATAATACTTGGAATGAAATTCAAATCCTAACACCTGAACAAGCATCAACATTTGAAATAGATTCTTTTAAAAGTTCAAAATTCAATCCATATAATAAAGATGCCTAAAGCTAAACCATTAGGGAAGGAGTTAATAGCTGCTGCCATGAACAAAACAAAATCAAACTTGGCAGCAAGTAGATTTTTAAATGTTTCATATCAACATTATAAAAAATGGGCTAAGATATATGAAAGTAAAACCCATAAAAGCTTATTTGAAGAACATTTAAATCAATGTGGTAAAGGTATCCCCAAATTTTTAAGAGTTGGTGGTAAAGAACCGGCGTTATTAGATTTAATAGAAGGTAGAGCTGATGCCTCATCCTTCACACCTGAAAAGATAAAGTATAGATTAATTACTGAGGGATACTTAGAAGAAAAATGTACCCAATGTGGGTTCCAGGAAAGAAGAGTTTTAGATTATAAAATTCCAATATTATTACATTTTAAAGATAATAATAAAAAAAACTATCATTTAGAGAACTTAGAAATGTTATGTTACAATCACTTCTTTCTTACTGTAGGTGATATATTTACTAGTAAACAAATTGAAGGTATAGAAGACCACAAACCTGTAAATCAGGGTAAGGTGGAATGGGAGGTTGATAATTACCACCTCCAACGCCTTAAAGAATTAGGTTTAGATGGTGAAGAAGATAAAGAGTTTGATATAATTTCAAGAATATGAAAAAAATAAGAGATATTAAAAGAAGCAAACATGATATAATCATAAATGATTATGATGTACAAAAACACATCCACCTTGAAAAACTTGCAAATAAGATGTTAAAGGAAGATAATAAAAATAATAAACTAAAAGATAAAGTAATTAATAAAGGTTTTTTAGATTTATTTTAGATTTCCCTAAAGTGAGGTTGGATATTATGTAAAAGTTTAGTATATTGGAGTGTAAACAAAATATAAATTATATGAAAAAAATAATATTATTATTGTTAGTAATACCCTTGTTTATAGCTAGTGAACCACCCTCTCCATTTAAAGATAGGGTAATTATAGAAGATTTTCCGTTAAAACCCCCAACAGTTAAACCAACACATAACCCTATAGATGGGTTGGTTGATGCGCTTATATACGTTGAATCACGAGGGAAAGACGACGCAGTTGGTGATACCCACCTCGAATCTCCATCAATAGGCGTACTCCAAATTAGACCTATTATGGTTAGAGAAGTAAATCGTATTTTAAAAATACAAGATAAAAAAAAACAATTTAAATTAAAAGATAGATTTAACAGACAAAAATCAATTGATATGTTTATGATATGGAGAAAATTCCACCATTCACAGGATGGGATGGAGAAAATAGCTAGATGTTGGAATGGTGGTGGGAGAGGTTATAAAAACCCAAGAACCGAAAAATATTGGGTTAAAGTACAAAAGCAATTGAAAAAACCATCAACCTCCCATTTATGAATTCTAATGATCTAGGGTCACCACTAGAAGTGTTTGACCAGTTTGATGATGAGTTGTGGGTTGAATTAATACAAAAATCCCCTAAAATCCTAGATAATATCTGTCTTATATTATCAGTAGATATCCAATTAGTAAAAGAAGAATTTACCCCTAAATCCTATATAACTAATTAAGCTAACTAAACCCCCCTCAGAAGTGGTAAGTAAACTAGGATTATTTCTCCTATAATACCTCTTTAAAGATATATGTTAAAATGTTTGGTTTAGTCAAACATTGTTCGTATATTTATGGAGTAAATGAGGTGAGAGCCCAATAAATAATAAAAGTTATGATAGAATATAGAGGAAGACCAAAAGATACACCTCAAGAGATAAAGGAGAAATGGGTAAGAGAGTTTTATGAATACCCCTCTAAACCCGAAATAGGTTGTAAATCCCTCTGGCATTATGACAATAACAAAACAACATCGGGTCCGTTTAAAACCGAAGTATTTTATCCTAAATGTGAAAAACCCTTAAAGATAAAAGTTGATAAGGGGAAAGCATATGGCAACCAACCTGTAGTAATGGTTTTTAAAACATCAAATCGCTCAAATGCTAGGACTAAAATGAAAATTTGGGCGAATGAAAACATTGATTATATTTTAACTGCTCAAAAACTACCAGGTGTTCCTGATGATGCTGTTGTGTTAGAGCTTGGGGTGGGGAAAGGGTTTATTGGAAGGTGGCAATCTAAGTATAATTTATAATATGTATCACAAAACCGTAAAACATAATGAATAATTTCAATTTAATAAAATAAAACAAAACAATATAAACATAAACATAATGAAAGAATTAAACGCATTTAGAAAATATTTAGCAGAAGGGAAAGATTGGTCAGACTATGACTGGGATTTCTCAGACTCCGATTCAATTAATTTTGGAAAATTTGAGGTTGATATCTCAGAATTTAGAAAGAATACTAAGGGGTTTGTTGTTGATGACAATGGAAAAGAACGAAAAATTGATAAAGAAACTATTAGAGATATACTCCAATCCTATAGAGAAAACCAATAAAATAAAATAACATGAAAGAATTAAACGCATTTAGAAAATATTTAGCAGAAGGTACTATAAAAGAAGAAATCAGACCAGAACCTAAATTCAAGATTGGTGATAAAGTTACACCAACACCCCAATCAGGTCTAGGTAAAGGTTTTAAGGGCATTATTTGGAATGTTTACATGAATGAACCTGAAAATCTAGAAATAAAAGATGGTGAGTATATTTATATTGTTGAACATGATAATTATAGAGGAAATATGGTAATGAGTTATAGAGTAAAAGAATCCAATTTAATAAAATCAATTGAAGATTCAGATTCAATTGATACTGATGTAGTTACTAAAGCATCATTAATTCTTAAAGATTTACCCAATTTTAAAATTTACATCAAATCATTATCTAATGATATCCGTTTAAACGGTGATAATGATTATGTTACATATAGTGAAGAGGATTGGATGGAGGATTATGATAATTATATGCAAGATAGAATGGATTCTTAACCGAAAGTAATTATATAAATTACATACTTCTGAGGGGGGCTTATTTTTCTAAGCCCCCTTCGTTTATTTAAGGGTCAATAAAAGGTAAAAACTCAAATATTAATTAAAAAATAAAGGTTATGAATTTAGGATATGCGTGCTTATGCACAGTTATGAGTGAAAAGGGAATTTTCACAAACCGCACAATGCGTAAGAAAACATTTAAATCTAAAGGCTTAGAGTATGTTTCGGATTTAGCATTATTAAATGTCAAAGATTTAAAAACTATTGTTGAGTGGAATAATGAACATGGAATAAAATTATTCCGTTTATCATCCCAAATATTTCCATGGCAGGATGAGTATGAATTTTCATCATTAAAAGATTATGATGAGATTTGTAAATTAATGCTTGAAATAGGAGCAATTGCCACTAAGGCAGGCCAACGACTCACAATGCATCCAGGTCCATATAATTGTCTTGCTTCACCAAACCTAAAAGTTGTTGAGAAGACTGTTCGAGAACTCGATTTCCATAGTGAACAAATGAATATGCTTGGGTTTGAACCTTCAAATTACAATAAAATCAATATTCATGTTGGTGGTGCTTACGGCGATAAAGATGCGACGTTGGTGCGTTTTGTGGAGAATTTTAGTCTATTACGCCTTGACACTAGAAAACGCCTAGTAATCGAGAATGATGATAGCCCAAATGAATATTCTGTTAAGGATTTATATGAAGGGATTTATAAATCCATAGGTATCCCAATCACATTTGATTATTTCCACCATAAATTTAATAATAGTGGTATGAGTGAGGAACAAGCATTAAAAATGGCTGCAACCACCTGGCCTAAAGGTATACCCCAATGTTGCCATTACTCAGAAAGCAGACGTAAAGAATTTTTAGATGAATCAATTCGCCCCCAAGCTCATTCGGATTTAATTTATGAAAAAATTCAAACATATGGTTTAGAGCCTGATATTGTTATTGAAGCTAAGATGAAAGAACAAGCAATATTTAAAAGAGTAATTTAAAAATTTCCACAATATGATGTGGAATAGCCAAATATTGTTCGTATATTTACGGGGTAATAAGGGTTAATGTTGACCCGGTTAATAAATAAAGGTTATGGTAAAAATGATAAATTCAATAGTAGAACCTAAATGGGTTAAGATTAAAGCAATGTATGAAGTTGGAACCAACGGCTCTATTAGATATGGTAGTAATTTCAAAATCAATGGTGAGTTAGATAAACTTTGTACTGAATTCATAGACTTAATGAGTGAATTAACCCACACATTTGGGTGGAATTGTGTAGTTGAGGGTGAAAAAATGGATTTATGGAAAGAACGTATTTGGTCCTTAATTGAAAAAGCTGGGTTACTTCCTGAAATTGCATGGAGAGATGATAAAGACCCAAATAGATTAAAACTTGAAGATTCATGGAATTGTCCGGAAGATGAATTTGATTATAATATCGAAACTAAATACGATGAGGAAGTATACTAAAATATAAGACATTATAATATTTGTAGAAAATTAAAAATATAAATTTTTTGCTTGAAGATAAACAGCTATAGCTCTTAACGGAACGGAGGTAGTAAGACTTTATCAGAAGTTGTGTTTATTGTAGAGGTGGTGTAAGACATTGAAGAGTCATACGGTTAGCCATACTAGATTGGGTACAATTCCCAACACCATTCCACTGAAATTTGGACAAAGAATTTATATTTTTATTTATTAACAATTAAAACACTACGAAATGAAAAAGAAAGTAAGAGTAATAATGTTACCAACTGAAGATAAAACTCACATATTTAAACATGGTAATTCTCTAAAATATTTAGATATATTAAATGGTAATAATCCTTATGAGAATAATGGGAATCAACATCTTTATCTCACATCAGATAACGAAATTAAAGAAGGTGACTTTGCTTATAATAAAAATACTAATTCTATATATAAAGTTGGTAAGTTTACATCTATCGCAGGACATGAGGGTCATTCGGTTAAACCATTAAAATCTGATATTAAAGAAGGAGAATTTTACACGTATATTGGGAAACACTATTCTCAATACAGTAAGAAAATCATAGCAACATCAGATGTAAAACTTACTATTGCAGTTGAAAAGTCTGGTGAGAATAGTTGGCATAATCCTATACCACAAATACCTCAATCATTTTTAGAAGAATATGTAAAGCAAGGTGGTATTGATAAAGTTGAGTTGGAGCATGAAGTGATAAAAGAAAATGTAATGGGAAGTGATTTGATTTATGAAACTCACCCACTTATTATAACACCTAACAATGAAGTAATAGTACACTTGATTAAAGAGAAGATGTATGGCAGAAATGAAGTTATTAATTTAATAAATAAACATACCTTTGAATTTGAAGGTATAAACAGAACTATTGAAGAATTAGATCAATGGATTAAAGAAAACTTATAAAACTAAATTGTGAGTAGCAGTGCGTTATGTGATGTTAATTTAAAATAAATAAACATGGAACCAGAAAAAGACATATTTAAACAATGGGATGACGAAAGAGATGCTAAGTCATGGATTAGAAATAAACTAGAATTCATCCAATTGTGGTGGGCTCATGATGGTAAGTTTATGTATCGTAACTTTAAAATAGGAGTAGTTAATATTGTATACTGGTTTCCTATCATATGGAAAGATCGTAACTGGGATTCTCATTATATCTTTGAGATCTTGAAACATAAATTGACGGCACAAGCAAATTATATATCAGAACGAGATATACACACACGAGCACAACATGATGCTAGAAATATGAGAATATGTGTTAAGTTAATGAAATTAATCCAAGATGATTTTTACGCTAGCGAAAACTTAGATTACTATGAAACAAAATATTGGTTTGAACCAACAGAAGATAACGATGGCTCATCAACATGGGAATCTAGATTATTAGAAGAAAACTTCGATGATTATTTCGCTAAATATCCATTAATTCATAAAAGAGTCTTAAATGGTGAAGGTGTATTTATTAAAAAGGGTAGAGAAGAAGATAAACAAATAATTGCAATGAATATAGGAAACATTAACCAGGTGCGAGCACATAAGTTATTATTTAAGATAATGGAAGATAATATTCTTGGGTGGTGGGACTAAATAACTTATGCGCAAATATTAGGCTCCCCAACCAAGCGTTCGTATATTCACGGGGTAATAAATAAAAATATAGGCAAGGAAGATGAAAGCAACCTTAAAATTTGATTTAGAGGATGATGATGATAGAGTAAACCATATGAGATGTATTAAATCTACAGATATGGCTATGTTTATATGGCAATTAAAACATAACTTTTGGAGAAAGTGGAAACATGATGAAACTAACTTTACCTTAGATAATTACAAAGACGCATTATATGAGTTGATGCAAGAATACAACATTGATGTAGACTAAATAGTAGATTAAATAAATAAAAATAAAACTATGGCAACCTTAGAAGTAAACAACGAACAGTTGAGATTAATCCAACAAGCATTAGATTTTTATTCGCGAATAGGTATTGGTCAATTTGATGTAATAAAAGACCACCCAACATTTGAAAAACATTTATATAAAGAATTTTCATTAGGGTCAGGCCCATTTGAGGTTGGTAATCAAACTGCACGAGGTGAGATTGTTGAAATAGGCCCAAAAGGAAAGTGGATTAAAACCAAAGGAAGTTGGGGTAATGGTGAAGAGATAAAGAAATGGACCGATGTAGATAATATTGAATACACTACTGATTACACACGATTCCACACAGTTAGAGATTCAATTGACACAATGTTAATTCAACCACGAAATATATTGATGCAAGAACCACTCCATCCACGAAATGGAAGTTGGGGTATTTTTAATCCAAAAGTAGATGAAACTTGTAGAGAGGCATATGATATCATTCAAGTTATTAGACATGAGTTTTGGAAATCTGATGAAAAACGAAGTAATATCACAGTTGATTCTAGTGTTATGCTGAGAACTAAAGATTCAGATAAAATAAAAGTAACATTATGACAAAAACGAAAAAAATATTATGGTTAGATGATTTACGTAATCCTTACATAGATCTAGAAGGTAGAGTTCCAAAAGAAGAAGGAATCGTTGAATGGGTTTTGAACTATAATCAATTCACCCTTATGTACGGATTATTAACAGCTAAAATACAATAGAATGATATTTACGGAAACGATTGAAGAATTAGAGGAATTAATTAGAGATTATGAAAATGATTTAGCTAATGGATATATTGGAGACAGCTCACTAAATGGTCAGGAAATTGAGTGGAGGAATAAAGCAATAGTAAATATGGCTTGTGCTATAAATACATTAAAGGATAACGAAGCCTAGTATTAAGCCTAACGGTTTGCAGCTAACAGAAGTGGCTGATTAAATAAAACTTCAAATTATAAACAAATGCTTATTCAGCCATTTTTGTTAGGTGCTGTTATAAGCTGTAAAAATTACGGATATGACAACACTTGAAGGTACAATAAGGGAATATGAAAATCGAGTAGTTAAAATTAAACAAGATGCTTATGAAAGGATTAAAGAAATTGAAAAGCATATAGATAAACTGAAAGCTCGATTGGAACGAGAACGCAAGTAATTTTTATTGCTTATAACGGATATGGTATGGTGTCGCTGCGACCTCACAGCAAGAACTTAATTAATAACTAAAAATATAATTATGAAAGGACAATATGTAATCATAGACCTTAGAAATATGGACTTTATGAAAAACGAAGAAGGTAAAATAAACTACTACGACACAATGGATAATGCTTGTTCTACTTGTGGTATGTATGAGCTTGAAAACGTTTGGGTTATGCAGTTAATGTATAATCATATCGAAGACGAAATGTAGCCTTGTTGCTAACACGTTTATAAAGTTCGTGAAGCAAAGCGAATGAATTTTATACCGTGCTATATTTTAGTGCGGTTAATTACCTAAAAACAAAATAGAATGGAAAAAACAATGGATTTAATGTACTTCGGATATGATTACGAAGATGATAGTAGAGTACTTGAAATAGACTTCAAAAAAGAAGTAAAAGAAAAATTCGGTAGTGTAGAACTGAAAAACGCTTATGACCAAATAAAGGGTTATAGACAAGAGGTTTATTTACCTATTGAATTAAAAGAAAATTATTATATGTGGCTTATTGCTGAAGGGTGGTTTCAAATGTCTATGAATTTACAACTAACAATGCAAGGAAATACCGAAGAGTTTAAGAGACTGATAGAATTAACTAAAATTAAACACCCTGAAGCATTTAAAAAAGAAGCACTATCGTAGCATTAAATATAACAAGGTTATAAGAAACATTCAAAAAATTGAACCAATGACAGAATCAATAAAGTCGGTGATTGTAGACATTTGTAACCACAAACCAACACCTAGATAATTAGAAAACTTAACAATTTGTTAACATTAAAAATTAGGAATAACCAGGTATTAATCTTATCTTTACGTAGTAATAAGGGTTGAGAGTTAAGGCCGATTTATAAACAGAAACGATATGAGACCACAAGAATTTATTGGAAAGAAAGCGACCTACTTTGAAGATGGCACGCAAATATTTGGAGAGAACGAAAAAGGAGAACTACAAATGATATTAGATGTAAGAGGTTGGGGATCAATCCAAAACTTATTTAAAGGTAATGTACAAAAAGCAGCGGACTTCCAAGATGAATTGGGAGCGTGGTTTGTTGATGCGATAAATGAAAAATTGGAACGAGAAACTAAATTTACAATTAAAAACGAATATTAATAGGCTTATAAACTATATACATTGTTGTGTGTAGTGCGGGTTATTAACATATAAAACTAAATTGAAATGGAACTAAAAGAACAAGGAATATTAGCAGAGTACATAAAGGAGTTGAAAGACACTAAATTGCAACTTGGCATATCAAAATTATTGGAATTCGGAAAAATTCAAAATGAATTAGATTTTGAAAGAGCTTTGATTGCGGATAGAAAATTAAGAGTTCTTTCTAAAGAAGATTCAAAATACAAAGTTATTCGTAAGAAATTAAGAGACTTAATAGAAGACTATGAAAACAGATATAAAGTGGCGACAGTTAAAAATGGTTTCTCAATCTCTTAAAAAGCTATTAGTTTAGCATTAAAATTTGAGATATGAACACAAATAATAAAAAAACCGAAACCGAGCAATGCACTATACCAAGTGTTAGGCGTAGTTATTATTTACAACTACAAAAAGACTTGATGATATCTGGTAATTGCTTTGAGGAAAAAGTAAACTATAAATGGTGGCAAAAAATAATTAGGTTAATACAAAGACTACCACGAGATAGAAGATATGTAAACCCGAATGATGTTAGGCACTTTTAAAATTAAATAATATGAAATATGTAAAATGTAGAGATAAATTCTCAAACGAAGTAAAAGATGGAGATTTTGTAGATGTGCAAAAAATTGGAGTACATCAAGTTTACAAAAAAGAAGATGGTCAACTATACTTTAAACCTTATAAAAAAGAAGATAGAGTTTCAGCTTATTTCAGCAATGATATGGTTTTGTGTGATGAAGATGGAGACTGGTTAGGTGTTACTTAATTGAGCATAAAAAGTTTATAAAGTTCGTGAAGCAAAGCGAATGAGTTTCATAAACTGTTATGAATATATTGGAATCTTTCAAAAGTGAGTTAGATAAATTTAAATTATAACGGTTTGGGTATGGTTAGAAAATTTAACGATTAAATAAAACGAAATGAACAAAGAAACAATAGAACATAAAGAAAGATTAAAAGTGCTTGAAAGAAATATGGGAACTACATATTACGAAACAGGACACCTACACTTAGCAATAAGCGATGCGATGAAAGAATACCACCAAGATAAGTTAAAATTATTGGGTTTACATAATGTTAGCCAACAACGTGAACTGTTATTAGCGTATGAAGAATTTACAAGCTATAAGGTTTTAGGCAAAAAGACAGAGAGAATATCGAAGCAAATGGTTGAGGATTATTTAGCTAATAATTGTGCCTAACGATTTGGCTATGCGTAGTTGCGTATTAAAAAGACAAAATTATGAAAATTAGACATTACTTATATTGGGCGAAAAACTTAGTTAATATGCTATGGTGGAAGCTATTATTTTTATTTGGTGTTAGGCGTAGTGCGTTGCCTATACCTAAAGGAATGTACTGTTATAGCCCTGATATAGAAAAGAACAAATCAAATAAAAACTTTAATACATATCACATAAACCCTTGCAAGTATTACAAGACTTTAGGGCGTAGGTATAATGGATGTAGTTACTTAGGAATAATTACAGATGATATGGTATTTGATGACCAATGCAAAATGTGTAGTGAGAACTATGGTGATGAGGACGAATAGCATTACGCATAACAATTGTATAAGATGAGTAGCCCAAGCGGAACAGACCGCAAGCAAGCACTTGGTTTAAGTTTAATGGTTCACAATCGAATGTGTAAACCGCTTGTATCTGGGGCTATTCATTTTATATTTTGAGAGTTGAAATTAATAACTTATAAAATGGCAAAGTTTAAAAAGAAACCCGTTGAGATTGAAGCAATACAATACAACAACTTAAACAGAATGGAAATTGAAAAATTTGTAGGTAAAAAACTACCACAAGAATTAGAAACCGAAACTGCTTATTTAGCCGGGAAAGGTTCCCCGAAATTCAGTATTTTAATAGAAACAAAAGAAGGTTCTATGAAAGCACTTGTTGGAGATTGGATTATTAAAGAGCCTTTTCCAACAGGTGACAGAGATTTCTATCCTTGTAAGAATGAAATATTCGTTCAAACCTACGACCAAGTGTTGTAGATAACGTCAAATATATGAGTAAATCTAAGAACTTAGAAGTAGAAGTTGAATTAAAAGCAGATAATAGATAATCATTGAATTATAAAAACTTAACAATTTGTTAACGACTCATGCATAGATATTAGGCTCCTCAGCTAAGCGTTCGTATATTTACGGGGTAATAAGGGTTAATGTTGACCCGGTTAATAAATAAAGGTTATGGTAAAAATGATAAATTCAATAGAACAAAATATTGAACAAGAATTTAGAAATGAATTACAAGCTTTACTTGATAAATACGATGCTGAAATAAACCTAGACCAAAGAGGTAGGGCTTATATGGAATACGATGTGATTGAGGTTACACTTAACCAACAACACGACAAAGAAACATTTGATATTACAAGACCAATGATAGAGTTTGATTTGTAGTATTAATGCTAACAAAGTTATAAGAAACACTAAAATATTTAAAAATGGAAGTAAAAGAATTGAGAATAGGTAATCTTGTAAATCATAAGTTTGGAGAGTTAGAGTATTCAGAAGTCAAAGGATTAGGGGAGGATTATGTAGACATTAAGGAAGTTACTTGGGAATTTCCAGATGTAGAAGACTTTGAGCCAATACCATTGACAGAGGATTGGTTGTTAAAGTTTGGGTTTAAAAGGTGGGGTAAAGATTGTTTTTATTTAGGGGTTGTAAAAATACACCATAGACAAAGAGGGTTTGTATTGGCAAAAAGATACGGAGTTATTAAGCACGTTCATGAATTACAAAACCTATATTTCGCATTAACAGGTAAAGAACTACAATTTACAAAACTTTGAATTATGAATACAGATAATAAAGAAACAGAAACCGAGCAATGCATTATACCAAGTGTTAGGAGTAGTTTTTATGAATTTGCAAAACAATACTGTGTAGTAAAAGACAAAGAAGGAAATGAGCAAAAGTTTAATGACAAACAATTAAACGAAATTAAAGAGATAGAGAAAATGATGAACAAAGGGTATGAACTTAAATTTGTTCATTTACGGAGAGGTACAGAAATACGTTGGGTTAAGAAATAAATTACACCTAACGTACTCGTGTATGTATTTTTGCTGAATAATTAATAACAGAATTAAATAAAAAAGAAATGACTATAACAGAATTTATTGGAAGTATTGATACTAAATTATATGACCGAATTAGACATAGTAAAGGCGATGCTGAATGCAGAAGGTTGTTAAAAGAACACGAACAAAAGCAATTATCTATACACGTTGTTAGCAACCGAAGGGAACTGTTAATTGACTTTGCAGACCTAGTAATGATTAATGATTGCGATTTACATACTAAAGAAGAACGGTCTTTGGCGGTTGACAAGTATTTGAAAGGCAATTTATAGTTGCTAACAACGTTATAAGAAACACTTAAAATATTTTAAAATGGAAATAAAAACAACACACCCCGTCTGCTCTATTCATAGGATTTGGCATATTAGTGATACTCACACATACCACAGCCTACTAACAATACCTACGGGAATTGATATGGTTATCTTTAGCGGTGATTGTTCTAACCCACAAGAACCATATCTTAATGAGATAGAAGTTAGAGGGTTTATATATTGGTTCAAAAACTTACCTATAAAACATAAAATATTTGTAGCAGGTAACCACGACACCTCAATTGAAAAAGGATGGGTATCCATATCTGATATTCAAGTGAATGGTATTCACTACTTAGAGAATGAGCATATTACTATTGAAGGAATCAAAATATTTGGTTCACCATTAACACCATCATTTGGTAATGGTTGGTCATTCAACAAAGCAAGAAACAAATTAGATAGAATTTGGAGGGATATAATTGATAAGGATGTGGATATTATTGTAACCCATGGCCCACCAAAAGGAATATTGGATATGGGTATTGATAGAATGAACGTAATGGAGTTTTGTGGGTGTAAAAGTTTATGGAACGTTGTTAAATTAATCAACCCTCAACTCATGTTGTTCGGTCACATACATAACTGTAAAGACATTATCAATGCTGGGACTCGAACTGTTGATGGTTTGGATACAGTATTTTCAAACGGATCCGTATTAACCGATGGGAAGTTCGGAAAATTAAGCAGTAATGGTAACATATTAGAGATATGATGATAGAAATAATAAGTATTTCTGAATTGAAATTGGGAATTGACCAATGGTTACACACCCATTATAACCAATTGCATCATGATGCTGTTAAAACATCCGTTGAACAAGAGGTCTATTCGGAGTACACAAACGAATTAAGAATTGATAAGGCAATGATTGATTTTCAAATGGTATGTTATGCAGATAATTTACAACGAGACATATCTTTACCATTTCTGAGGGAACAGATAGAGCTCGATGGCGAGGATTCTTTCTTTGTTGAGAATGAGATTATGGAGTATATTTACAGTTAAAAAAAATAAAAGATTATGAAAAGATTATTAGAAAGAATATCGTGGTTAACTAGAAAAATTAATTTTGAAATTGAATTATTAAATCTATTACTCCACAATGGAAATGACTCGTGGGGTTTTAGGTTATTTACACTTAATATAAACTATAGGAAATATAGTTTACTAGCATTTAAATTTAGATTACCTAACAAAACAAATATAAGACAATTTACAATAGATGATTGGGATATTTTATTTGTGCGATATTTTTTATGGAAGATTTTAAATAATTTAAGTGAAAGTATAATGTGGAGGGGGCAATATAATAATACAACAAAGTGGGAAAAATTCCAACTAAATATATATAAAAAACTTTTTAACTAGATAATAATGAAAAAATTACTTACAATTATAACATTAATATTCAGTATGAATATCATATCTCAAAATATTTACATCCCTGATGCATTTTCCCCGAATGGGGATGGAATTAATGATGTTTTTATACCCATATTTAACGATATACTTAAAGTTAAATATTATAATTTAGAAATATATGATAGGTTTGGAGTTCTAGTATTCCAATCAAATGACCCCGATGTTGCCTGGGTTGGATTACCATTTGATACTATTTATATCTATAGATTTTATATGGAATGTGAAGGATTTATTGGTGCTGTTATTAAAACGGGTAGTATTACTTCAATAAATTAAGAAAGGTATGATAATAATATTAATGATAGCATTAACTACGTTAGCAACCGCTGGCCTTGGTGTATTAATAACAATACTAATGTTACTAAAAGATAATAAATCAATTAACGATTAAATGAAAACACAAGGTAAGATAAATATAATAATATGAAGCCGAAGAATCTAATAGACGAGTATAAACGTACTACACCAAAAGAAATGTGGGTAGATGGTGTTATATCTAATTTTGTATATGGGTTATTAGGGAGTATGATAATCGTAACAATAACATCAGGAATTGATATTGCTGTATTGATTGCATACTTACTATATTATTTCTTTGTGGGTAAGGTAATAAATCGACCTAAATACGTAACATCATTGGGTAAATTTATAATATTCCCACTTCCAACAGCTTTGGGTGCGTTTACTGGATATAAAGTAGCACCCTTATTAATTAATATGTTATGAGTACGATTATAGAAAATAAATACTAATCAATATATAATATGGAAGATAATAAATTTAAACAAATGAAGCAACAGTGGATTCAACAGCGAAGCACTGATAAGTATAATATTGAATGGTTGTATGATTACTATATTGAATTGAGGGGAACTCCTATTAATATCAACGATTTTCAGCAGTTGATTCAAATACATTTCCAGTCTAATAAGGCTGTTATTCTAAAGCACATAGATAGATACTACTCACTATCAGTTTTAAATAACCTAGAGGGTCAATTTATAAAAGTTGTAATATGATAGAGTGGAAGGGGTATAAGTGGTTACAGCAAGAAAGGTGGGGGCAAATACATATTGATAAACCTCACTGGTGGTATGACCCCGAATCATCATTCATAGATGATGATGATAGATTAAACTTATTAACAAGAAAGAAGGTAAAATATTTTGATGATTTTGGAATAAGTTCAACAATCGGAGTTGGATTAGTATCTTGTACTGAAAGTTTCAAGTTTGGCAGATTTGAAATTGAAGCAAAATTGCCTTATGGTAAAAATCTTTGGCCTGCATTTTGGATGTGGTCTTTTGATTCATGGCCTCCTGAAATAGATATACTTGAGGGATATTCAAATAATAACTCTAACTTTTTTAAGCTTAGATTAGGAAAACCCTTAGGGTTCTGGAATATACAAACAAATGTACATTATAGGAGAAATTATGATAATAAAACGATTGGTAGTAAAACACATTATTTTGGATTTAAAGATCCTACTAAAAACTTCATTAAATATTCATTAGACTGGACACGAGAATCACTTAAATTCTACTATGACGGTAGATTAGTTAGAAAAATGGATGATAAGAAAATAATGGACCAAATAAATAAAACTAATATGAATGTTGTTATAAACAATGGTGTTACTAATAAAGTAGATCTCCAAACACCACCCAACTCACGATTCATAATTAAAGACTTTAAATGGGAGGCTGTTGAGGAGAGATAGTAAGATAAATCGGGGAGGAGAAATGATACTCAGGAGACGAAAGCGGATGGTGTGGGTGATGGAAGGAGGAGGAAGGAGAGGTAGATAATAGTCAATGGTGGTCGGGTAAATAATGTATTAAATCGAGGATTAAGCGTAGGTGATAGCCAAGTATGCCCAACACACCATAGCGTGTGGAAGAGATGAGGGGGTGGGTGATAACGTGTGGAAGACGGTGGGTTGGGAATGTGGTACGGTGGATAGGTTACCCTAACCCCTTTCCACATCGCCTCCAACCTCTCCCCCTCGACAAAATATATACTACCCTCACACGGAATGCATACAAATGATTATTTATTTAAACTATCTCCGCGCACTTGCGTGGAGGAGCGGCTAAATGTTCGTATATTTACGGGGTAATAAGGGTTAATGTTGATCCGGTTAATAAATAAAGGTTATGAAAAGAATTAATGTAAATATGAAGAATAGTAAATTAATCAACGGTAGATTATTTATTACGGCATTGAAGATGGTTGCGTTATCACAGGGATTAGCTGAATTCATCGTCAAAGGTAATACCATTCAACACCCATCTTTAGGGTTATTGTTTGAATACAATGGACCCTACAGCAGAGCATAGGCTCTCATGTGGGGAAGCGATTGGAGTGGTGGGGTTAGCCTATGCCCCCACCTCTCCTCGAGGAGTTGTTAGTACTTCCGTGCATATCTACCTTATTTGTTATATGTATCACCGTCAATAATGTTAGATAACACAGCACCGCTTTAAGCACCGCCAGATACGTCGCAGGTTTAAATATTATTCACATAAGTAGTATAAAGTGAAATAAAGGTAATGAAATTTAAGGGAAAGGCGCCATATTGGGGCCTACAGTTGTCTAAGATTATTAACGACTCATGCATAGATATTAGGCTCCCCAACCAAGCGTTCGTATATTTACGGGGTAA
>Ga0222691_1000083_pt1 | contig 40975 bp, 61 predicted proteins | sample AntAcemetage1237_FD_179839 | JGI IMG/M metagenome (GOLD analysis project Ga0222691, IMG submission 179839) | Saline water microbial communities from Ace Lake, Antarctica - #1237 | ecosystem: Environmental > Aquatic > Non-marine Saline and Alkaline > Saline | place: Antarctica: Ace Lake... | reverse complement strand
GGTCTGAGGGGGTAGGGGGGCTACATATAAAATCCCCAGCAAATTTTTCAAAAAACCCTTTTCTAATATTTCACTTTATAAAAAATTATAAAAAAAATCTCTCAGATTTAAGTCCCACTATATATATTCGATCTAAAAAAAATCCCCAGAAAAATTTTCAAAAATTCGATCTTATAATATCTCTTCTATTTTGTCTTTAGTTATGTTAAATATCGTGCAGTTAAGGTTGGATATTATTTTAATAATTAATAAAGCATCAGATGTAATACCACAAATATATCTTATATTAGTTCTTGGTGCATTATAGTAGTTAATGTGTTGAGTTATTGGTGAGTTAAGATCGATTATGAGTTTTTTCTTTCTAGTCATGATATATCCTACATTAGTAGATATCCTACATTAGTAGATATCACACATTCATTTTCATTAATTCGCATATTAAGAACACCATTCCCAATGTCAGTGCTATTAACTTTAAAGATTTGCCACCCACCTACAGAATAGCAATGTATTAATAATTTCATTTTCTTTTATTCTGCACTATATTGAATGAACACCATACCAATCACTAGAAAGATATTTATAGTTCGAGTACTTAGGATTTTCCTCAACAATACCAACCAGTTTAGTAAAACCTACTTTATGGGTTATTATTATTTTTCTTTTCATTTATTGGGTATGTAATCAATATTCTAGTTGCGGGGGAAGGATTCGAACCTCCGATGAAAATGCTCTGACCAACACTGAGCTACCCCGCTTAAATTTATTAGCAATCACCATTACAAGGTGATTCACAACTTCCATATGCATCATAAGAGCATACCTGCATATATTTGCCTGTGGATGAGTTAAACCATCTACCACCTTTTTTGGCAGGAGCAAAACCACCCATACGAATTACATCTCTGTTATCCTCTAGGAAACTGAAATATTTTTTATTTCTTTTCTCCTTTCTGGTTTTAGCTCTTAGTTTTCTTTTAATTATTTTTTCTTCCCTAGTCATGATATTCTTTAGCAAGTACCTCTTTTAGTGTTTCTCTATATAGTTCGTGTTCTTGGGTTAACTTATTATACTGTCTACTATCGACACCCATGAAGTGGTTTTTATCTTCTTCTAATTCCTCTTTAAAGTTTTTTCGTCCCTCTAAGGACATCTTTAAATCTTTAATTGGGATTGATCTTATTATTGTTCTTTTTATATAACTATACGCAAAAATAGTGGAATTGTTTTTAAAACAAAAAAAAAGGATAGATACCTAGTACCTATCCCCGTTGGTGCTTACGCAGCCATTTTTAAAGTTTCGCCATTTATAGACATTCTAACAAACTATCATCAGTTCCTACTAACATGTAGTCAAGTCCATTCAACCCCATATATTATACTTGTGGAGCTGTTGGGATTCGAACCCAAGTGTTACATGATTTCAATAAAAGAATCACCTAGTATGTTATATTATATAAATACTTCTCTTTTATAGAAGTATTCTAATTCATTGGTATTAGCCCCAGTTGTCACCTAAATACACTAGGGTGTCATCAATCTTTTCATCATTATGAAAGCAATCATTCTCAGTCGCAGTTAACTCATCATACAACTCTTTATTTACTGTAGAGAGATAATTCATTAATGCCTGACCGTTTCTTATTGTCTCTACCTTATTTGGAATTATATCACTATAAAGTTTGTCAATGAAATCAAGATATGCTAGGGGATTACTTACGTGTTTTATTAAGTATTGAGCTAAGAGTTTAACGTTGTCACCATTAAAATCTACACCGCACATATATTTATCTCCTTGACCGAATCCCATTACTTCTTTTTTACAGAATGTAACGACACCCACCACACCTTTATATTTCTCTAGTACCATGAGATAATTATTTTTAGATTCGTTCGTAGGAATATCTTCAGCAACTAGTACTTTAGTTCCTACCTCTATCTGGTAGTCAAATTTTCTTTTTTCGAAATCCATAATTATATTTTTTTGTTTTTTGCATAGATCATAGCTCTTACTCCTTTAGTATATTGCAATTCCTCAAAAAACATTTCATTAACTTCAGTGATAGTCTCATTAAATCTATCTATTTGAATTTCTTGTATGGTGCCGTCAAGACATACTTCACCAAACCCAAACCCGATAATAACTTCATCTAGATTTCCTACAGTTAATTGATCAGGTATATTAAAGAGAGAAAGAGTTTCTGAAGTGGACATAGCTAATATAGACGCAAAAATCGCCTGTAAATTAAATATTGTTATGTTTCCTGTTTCATTATAAATCTCAGCCTTTCCTCCAGACGGAAATGTAACAACATATCTATCTATATCTACAATCTCGTTGTCGATATTTATTTGTTGACTAAATTTCTCAACACCATTTTCGAAGAACTCTCCTAGAGTTACACCGATTATTATTTCACTTACTCTTTCCATATTTATATTAAATCTACTTTTACTTTATAATTAATTGACCACCCAATAGGAAGATGTTGTGGATTCGTTGTCTCTACAAAATGTGTTCTCCACATCCTCACAAACTCTTCGATTTTTTCGTGTGTATCCAACTTAGATACCACCTGAAAACCGTGATCATATTCTGGTTTATTTTGTTTTTTTAATGCTACAATATTATTATGTCTATCATCACTAATAAGTCTATAAAACTTATATAGTTGAATCATGTTTAAGCCATATAAAAAATCCCTTTTTATTCCAGAGACTTCAGATATGAAGTTTAATGTACTTATGATTTTTGATTTAGGTATTTGATTAAATGAATGTATTAATGCAGATAAACTACTTAACACCTTTACTTGTTTTTTTGAAAAATCAGTAAGCATCCTACTGTATTCACCATTTAAATCAACAATTGTTCTTACACCATACTTTTCAGCCATATTATCCTTATAATTGGTTGCATGATATTCGTAATTTCTATGAATTTCATCAGTAACCAATAGAACATCATGGTGGTTTTTTGATTTATATTCATCCCTAAACCATTTCCTATAACAATATGGAACTACATGGTGTTTCTGTAAGCCATATTCCCCGTTGGCGTTTCTTATGTCTTTTCCACTAACAACACATACTGGTTTTCTCTCGCTTAAGCCAAAAAGATCATCATTTTCGTAGCCATTGCCCTTTGTCTCGAAATTAAGACGGATTGATGGTTCGGAACCTTTGATTTTTTTCGCTAAACCCTTCTTCAAATACCAATCAACCTTCTTTTTACCAGTTACAAACATAAGTTTACCATCCATGTTGTAAACCTTCCAGCTTATGGTTGATACATTTTTACTACTAAGATTATACTCACTATTAGACATTCTTATTAATTAAAACCTTTATGTATTTTCTGTGAAATGACTGTAATCTACAAAATCTTTTGTTAACAGTCAAGGGCGTATCTAAGTATACGTCAAAATAACCTTTTTGTTTAGATGTGGATGCTAAAATACCAGTAACCCCGTGATAATCCTTATGTATTACCATCACGGGGTACTTAAGTATTTCGATTTGCTTTTCAGTTGAATCGAAATTAGAAAGACTTGTGAGTTTACTTTGCTTTCTCAACGAGATCAAACAATAATGAGTTTGTTGTTGAGCCAACTATTCTACCGACTTCGTTACCGTCTTTATATGTAATAAAAGTAGGTACCGATCTAATGCCTAAGTCCCCTAAATTCGTATATTCATCAACGTTGGCTTTAAAAACCGAATAACCACTGGCATTTTCAGCTAATTCATCGATCATCGGAGCCATTGCCTGACAAGGACCGCACCAAGATGCGGAAAAACAAACTAATACCGCCCCATTTTCAATTTTTGATTGGAGATCATTTTCTTCTATATATAGATTCATAATAAATTGTTTACTTTTTTAAATTTAGAAATTATTTCATCGAAGTTAGTTTCCAGTATAAAGGTATCATAATCCTCAATAGAGTTTTTGAAATTATGAATCGCAGTACCAAGGGTTTTACCCTCAATAGCAATTTCATCAATAATATGTCTACCGTTGAACTTAATACTAACCTCTTTTTTTCTTTCGTGTCTTTCTATTACTATTTTTTCCTCAGCATCAAGATCAACACCAAAATATTCTAGAGATAAACCCCTGTAATATGACTTTGGTTTAAAATCATAAATAATATTTTTATAATCTTCAATATACTCCAAGAATAAATTATAGTTTACTCTTTTCTTATTCCTAGTCTTATTCTGTGAGTTTAATTGATCATATTGAAAAATATCGTATGAGTAATATTTAGAAGTAATAATATACTCAAAGATATCCTCTAAACTCTCAAACCCCCTTAAATATCTATCATAACTAAAACCCAAAAACTCAAAGATTTCCCTAGGATCGGTTGATACTGTAATTCTAGTACCATCATATTTAGTGAACCTTCTTTCAAGACCAAAATGACCATACCTATAACCAATTTTACTAGCAATTCTACCAATAAAATTACCTAAGTCATTATATGAGTAGTATATTTTTGAGATATCGAAATGCTTATTTGGTAGTACGATGAAATCAATTTGAAATTCCTCCCAATCAAAAGAATAAACACTAGAATTACTGAATATTTCATTGGGGCTGAACTGTTTATTAATGAAATCAATAATGTTACCATGAATACTAGAAGCATTAATTAGAACATCCATGTCACCAAAGCTATCTTTACCAGTATACGCTCTAGTGACATAATAATCGATTATCATGCCATTAGCCCTCCAACTATATCTTAAAATCTTATGCATCCTATTAACCAATAAGGAATATTCTTCCTTGGAGTATCTTCTGGTAATAGTATTTTTTAATGCCTTTCCTCCCATTTTAAGGTATTTGTGTTGATAATAATGTTATTAAAATATAAGATTGCGTATGTTTCTAATACGCCAATGTAATATAAAACTAATTTTTCAATTGTACTAAAATCCTCAAACGAATTCTCTCCAAATTCAATTGTCTTTAGTTTTTTTCCGTTAATTTCTTCTATTAACCCACTGAAATAATAGCAACCATCAATAATACCCTCCCTAAACTCTTCCGTATAGAGTTCATATGGTTTATTTATTAATAAATCAGTTAATTCTTTTTTGTTTGTATACAATCTCTATTCAGTAATGTAAAACATAATAAATTGATCAACAATTTCAGGTTGTGAAACCGAAAAATCATTTAAGTCAACTACACCAATAATCAATTCGTAATCCATTTCATATGTATCGTGCATTGCGTCTTCATCAGTACCCAATACACTAAAACTATCAAACTCCCATTTGATTGTAACCCCATCAAAAACCAATACACCAGTTAAATCATTAGACAATTCTTTATAAAGAACATCATAAACCTCTTCTAAACTCATATTTTAATATTTATTAGATAAATACTAAAATATGTTGAACAAATTTAATTTAAAAGTCTAATTATTAATTTTTTATAAATCAAGCGTAAAACCCACTAATCGCTTTTGCGTTGGTGGGATGTAAGCGACAAAGGTAATGATTAACCTTGACTTAAAATATATTTACAAAAACCTTTACTATTTGTAAAATAATTGTAACTTTACAAAATATTAGAGTATCTAATAATAGATGAAAGAAATACATAGGTCATATAAATTTAGGATTTACCCGACAAAGGAGCAAGAAACTCTTATGTCTAAACATTTTGGGTGTTCAAGATTTGTATTTAACCATTTCTTAAATGTTCGTAAAGAACAGTATTTGAATGATAAGACTTCTTTGAATTATTATGATAATGCCAATAGTTTAACTCAATTAAAAAAAGAAGAAGGTACTGAGTGGTTAAAGGAAGTTAATTCACAATCTTTACAATCTGCTATTAGAAATTTAGATAGTGCATATAAAACTTTTTTAATAAACAAAATAAATTTCCAAAGTTTAAATCAAAATATAATAAACAGAGTTTTAAAATACCTCAAAATGTATTCATTGAAGAAAACACTTTGGTAATACCTAAATTTAAAAGTGGAATTAAAGTAAAGGTTCATAGAGAAATTAAAGGCAAGATATTATTTGCTACGATAAGTAAAAATACAACTGGTAAATATTATGTATCTGTTACTTGTGAAGAAAACTACCAACCTTATTCTAAAACCAAAACATCAGTTGGCATTGATGTAGGTATTAAAGATTTTGCAATACTGTCTGATAGAAAGGTATATGAAAATATTAAACCACTTAAAACTAAATTAAAGAAGTTAAAATATAACCAAAGGCAATTATCTAAAAAAATAAAAGGTAGTGAATCAAGAAATAAACAAAAACAAAAACTTGGAGTTATATATGAAAATATAACAAATATAAGAACGGATTATTTACATAAAATATCTACTGAAATTGTCAAAAACCACGACATAATAGTAGTAGAAGATTTGAATGTAAAAGGTATGATGAAGAATCACAAATTAGCACAAGCAATATCTGATGTTAGTTGGGGTACATTTTACACTATGTTAGAATATAAATCTAAATGGAACGACAAAGAATATGTTAAAATAGATAGATGGTTTCCATCATCTAAGACGTGTTCAACTTGTGGTTGGATTAAACAAGATTTAGAATTGAAACATAGAGAATGGACTTGTGATAGTTGCAATGAAACTCACGATAGAGATTTGAATGCAAGTAAAAATATACTTAAACAAGGATTAAATATAATATCTGGTTGTGGAATACAGTCGGATAAAAAACAAAAACGGAATAAGGCGTTGCCATTAGGTGAGTCTGCGACTTCCGAAGCCCAACCCATCGGCTCTGCCGTGGGTGGGTAGTTCACCCTTAGCTATATCTTCAATCAATTGAAGAACGCTCTCATTTATGATTGGCAATTTTAGGTATTTCTAGCTTCTCTATATTATTATTTAAACAAAAAACACTTCTAATACCTTTAGGTAGTATCAACTCTTTTAGATTATTATAAGCACAGTGAACATTCTTAATATCTTTTGGTATCACCAACTTATTATCAGTAATCTCAACTTGAGTATTAATACCATCTAAACGTATATTAATAATTCTTTTCATTTAGTAATGAAATAAATAATAAGACCAATTAAAAACAAAACAACATACGTTAAGATAGACATACTTATTAATTCATATTTATTATTATCTACTCTACTAGACCATGAATCAACATACCCTCTTAATGTTACGTGCCTACAATATAACTCATTACCTCTTGATCTAATAAGTAAAAATACTACCCAATATGGTATAGTAAAAAATATATACTTTAATATTAAATTCATTCAATTACTTTAAAATGTTTTAGCATTTTTAATGAAGTCTCAATTATATTAAAGACTTCATCAATTCTATCCTTATTAATTCTTTCCTCAGATAAGAACATATTCATTGGTTGTTCTTTTTCTAGGTTTATACTATCATACGTTTTTAAATGTAATTGGTTTACAAAAACCTCATTTAATTTAAAATAAAAAATAGCACCACTGAACTTTTGGTTTATTATTTTTTCAAGTTCACTAATGCTATACGAATTATCGTCAAAAATCATAATAACTTATTCTACCTTATTCTTTATTTTTAATTCTACAATTGCATATTTATTTCGGTGGCAATAGTAATTATATATCTCCAAATTTTTGAATTCATCAATAATCATTTCTCCATTTTCTCTTGCTTCATCACAACAATCATCACTATTCTTTTCATACTCTTCCATTTCATACGAACATTCAATTATGATTGCATCATCCTCAATCCAATCGAATTCATGTAATATTGCTAATCTATAGTCTTCTAGTTGGTAACATAATAAATGATTTTAATATGTTACCAAACACTTAGGGCAAGAGCAACTTAGATTATGAATACACATCCCACCATACAACTTTAAACCAGTACCATGACAATCTGTACACTGATCATGCATACACGGAATCCACACACCATTACCATTAATTCTATCAATGTGTTCTTGTTGTGTTTTTTTTAGATTCTCTTCGTATTGTTTACGAAAACCATCGCTAAAGTTAGTATCTGTTGTTGTTTTATTAAATTCACTCATTTTAAAAAAGGTAAGTCTGATAATTTTTTTATTCTCAAATGACCCACATCAGCAACTCTATTGTGTGGTGTATCATATAAATAACAAGTTATTTTATTTTGTTTTTCTTGTGACCCTCTATTATTAATATCAACAAAGTTATCCCAAGAGTCATCAATAAATACCTCTACTCCTGCTTCTTGCAGAACATCATATTTACTAGTGTTTGGTGGTACTGTATAAACTGGTCTAGCAGGAAATCCATGCTTATCTAACCACTTCATTGTTACTGAACTTTCAATTGGTCTTGAGGTTACGTAGCAATGTGGTACAAAGGGAATGTCCTCTGGAAGTAATCTTGGTTTTAAGTTGCTATATAGTTCATCAAGCTCATTAGTACTTCTTAACTCTTCCATTCTTTTCTTAATATCTCTATCAAAAAACCATGAAGTAGGCACATCAGTAATATCAAATCTCTTCATCCAAGCACCTAGCCAATCAGCAAGCACCTCATCAATGTCCAATCCAACTTTAGGTATAAAAAGAAACTTCTTTCTTCTGTCGTCACCTTGTGGATATAGATAATAATACGCATTTAAAAAATGTGCATTTGTTTGAATATGTGACATATGTAATAATCCACTATGACTCTCACATGAATTCATCCTACACCCTAGGCACTCAGGGTCATAATCATAGTCCTCACCACTCTCAAACGCCTTAAGATGTCTCTTCATTGATTGAACCACTGTAGACCAATTCATACCATTTTGCCAATTATGAGGATCATATTTTTTTGCGCCCATATTAAGAACCCTACTCATATCATTTAATGAGTCTGATTGGAAAAGATCATGTCTCATTTTACCCTCATTGTGTCTTGCACCACTTCCTTTTATTGTATTAGTAATTTCAGCTAATTCTGCGGGATTCTTAACCAGATTTTCTTTACTTTTATTCATCTTCTAATTTTTTAAAATTTAAACTATTTTCTAAATATCCAATTAATTCCATTTCGAAATCATAATCAACACCATCAGGTGTGTGATGTTTAAAATATCTTAGTTGAATTACAACATATTCAGGTGAAAAAATTCCATGCGCAATATAGTCATATCCCTTTTTGTGAGAGAATTTATTTTTTAGTATTGAAATAAAATTAGTAGCATTGATTTTTTCTTCATTAATAAATTCCTCAAAACCAACCTCACTAATTTCAGTATCTAATAATCGATCAGAAGTTACTATATTAAAAAGAATATATTCATTTTCATTTTTCTCACCAAAACCAGTAAATTGTAAATAACTTTCAGAGCGATCAATAAAGCCATTATCTCTTACACAATAGGTTGGTAGATATGCATTTTCATATTCTCTACCCCTAGAAATTTCTCTAATCTCTTGGATGTCTTTACTTTTGAACGAATAGACCTCAATACCCAATAGTGAATTATGCGATTCATTACTTTCCATCATAATTTTATATTTCTTCCCTTAACTCTTTTGCTTTTTTGGTATACCACATTATTTTTTGGCGGTCTCTCTCTTCCGTTTCGGTAGGCTTTTTACCCATTCTATCTTCGTATTTAAACACAGTAATATCCATCCAAAGTGCAACCTCTTCTTTTGTATATTTATCTAACATTCTTTCCCATGTTTGTCTACCATCATCCTGTACATAGTGGGATGGATTTATGTGATCATAATTATCTATCATAAAATTTAGTTATTAATAAAGTTCAACATCGAACATTTCTTCCAGTACATGAAGAGAATCTTCATATATTATTGTTTCAGTATTAAGTTCATACTCTACCCCGTCACCAAAGTATTCAATATCAATTTCACTGAATTGGTTTTCTTCTATAAAATCCTGAATCTCGCTATCGGTTCTTTTTCTTCTGCCTTTAATTACAATCCAAACTGCTCTTAAATAACCGGGTGGTAAATCTGGTGCAGAGAATATTCTTAGTGATGATGTGTCCAAACCCGTTTCTTCATCACTAAGAACCCATCTTGAATCAATATCGTGTTCTGATTGAAAGCCGTCAGTTTCAATCCACTCAGATTTACTATCCATTATTTTCTTCGATTAGTTGCCCTACTTTGTCTTTGTGCCTTATTTTTCTTTTGTCTTTGTTTTTTATAAGTCTTTCCAAAGTCTTTCTTGGTTTTATTGTTATTATGTTTAGCTTTTATGAATTCGATTAATAACTCTCTTTGTTTTTCTGGGTCTAAATTTTCTAGTGATCCATCAAGACCATCTTCCAAAAGGACTTCATTAATTTCTTGATTTTTATTTTCTTCCATTACTCTTTCTTATAATACTCGTGTTATTTATAACGCTAATATAATGGATTTATATTCTAAAACAAAGAAATTAAAACCCCATTTCTTTTAGGTCGTTCTTTAATTTGAGATTAATATTATACTCATACTTATCTTTTATTACACTAAGAAGGTGCGTAAGATTATCAGAACCCATTTGAATGGTTAAATCACCCTTCACTTCACCAATATATAATTTATCGTTATTTTCTCTAACGAGTGTCTCAACTAAAACAACAATTTTTCCTGTTTCGGTTTTAATATTACTAATATTTTTTAATATTTAATTTCAATACCCATACTTTCTAGTGATAATGCAACAAGTTTGTTCCATTCACCAAAAGTACCCGCAATAACTTCATTAAACCCAACCCATTTAACTATATGAGGCTCATCTGTTTGTATTTCTCCCTCATAATCACATAAATAGGTATATCCCATATATCCATGCTTATGCATTGAAAAAATCATTCGGAAGTTACTAATCTCTAACCCTGTTTCCTCTTTCGTCTCTCTATATGCAGCATTAATTAGATTACCCATGTCTTCTGGATCAACCTTACCACCAACAAGCCCCATATCGCTATGATTATCTTTTCTGCTTACTGCCAAGACCTCATTATATTCATTTAGTAAAACTACTTGTACTGATTGTTTCATAATTATTTAATAATCTTCTTTTTTAAAATATTTTTTCCTTAAAACTTCAAAACTTTTCAATGATATATACATAGAATTAAAACTATGATCATCATCAATACCAGCTCTATAAAGATATTGCTCACCCTTTAGTATTTTTTCTTGTAGATTATCTAAACTGAATCCAAGTTCCTTTCTTTCTAACTCAGTAGTATTTTTAACAATAAATTTATACCCATCGCAATCCCTATCTTTTTTGGAACGGTAGTAGGCACTTTTAAATATTGTTGGTTTTCTCCGTTTAGACATGAGGTGACTCCCACTCTAGAAGTACTTCTTCCAGATCAATAATATTCAAACGATAGTTTTGTGCTATTTCAGGTATTGTTAATGTGTCATGCATACTTTTCTCTGTATTAGGTTTTTCTAATCCCTCCATCTACTTCTTTGAATCCTCTTTTCAATAATCTTTTATTAGCAATATCATTTATTGCCTTTCCATGTAATTTTAATTTGTGTTCTGGTTTCTCTATTGTAATTGTAATAGGTTCACCATATGTGAATCTACCCATTAATTGTAATAAATTTTTGTTAAAAATGTTTTATTTTCAATTGTCCTTATTGGAATAAGTGAATATAACTTAGGTATATACACATATTTACCATTTTTATTATTTATTTTCATCTAAAAATTACATTTAATTTGTTCATCTTAATTATTTTTTTAATGCCTCTGCATTACCCATTGCATCATCTACTGGGTCATGGGAATGCTTTGTTTTCCTATATTTTTTCCACTTACTAGTGGCGAAAAAATCCCCCTCTAAACCAGCATACAGATCACCGATTCTTCTTGAAGAAAACCCAAAAGGGTTTTTTATCTTGTAAATTCAAATTCGGTTAATACATCAACCACTTGCTCTAGGTGGTAGAAATATGGTAGATCACCATACATTTGACCTCCGTGTGCAGCAATTGCTGTATACGCTGCTTTTTTTGTTATTGTTATTCTTTTCATTCTTCACTCTATAATACGTAATCTAGTTAATTTTTGCTTTAGCTCAAGTAATGAATTTACCTGAGTGGGGTGTACAACCTTTATTGCCTCATCCAAATCAAACCACTTAAATTTATCTATTTCGGATGTTATTTCTTCAGTTTTTTTATTTAGGAAGTAACTATTACATTTTAAGTCACTAAATAGCTTATGATAACTCACAACAATAAAGAATGGTATCAATTTTTTATTACCATTTCTATATTCTTGTTCAGAAAGAAGTCCTAAGCTTATTGATCGATCAAATGTTATGTTAGTTTCTTCTTGTAACTCCCTTAAGGCAGCATCCTTATGTGATGCATCTTTATTTTTTTCGAACATTCCCTTTGGAATTGACCAAACATTATTTGGATGATCTGTTGGATGACAACAAAGAATTTTATTCACTTCCTTGTCATAAATTATTATTCCACATGTAGTTTTCATTATTTTCTAAAATATTATCTTAAATGATGCCAAATTTAACTCAATTTTATTGTCTTCAATAAAATAACCAAGATTTTTTATTATTTCACTATCAACCCTAATTGCCTCTTCAATTTTATTCACAGAAGATGCGGTATATTCCCAAAAAACAGTACCATCATCTATATATATATTACCGTAGTTTAGTGACTCTGAAAGCTCGAAAATCTCTAGTTCAACCCCCTTGAGATTAATCTCTTTATAGATAGCATCACCGTAATGTTTAGATAATTTAATAAATTGATCTGGTTCTAACGGGTCAATTTTTAAAATTTTAGCATTTTCAATGTCATTCTCAATAAATATTTTTAATGTACTTTCATTTAATATTATTGGTAGGTCTTTATCTAAATCGAATTCACTTACGTGTTTTTTGATTACAGATACAATAATGCCACATTTTTCATATTCTTCATCAAGCTCAAGTTTCTCAACTAAATAAAGCATAGGCAAGACCCCATACATATGTAAGTATGTACTTATATAATTTTCATTTACATCTGGCATTCGTCTCTTTTTTGATATGGTTTAATAATATCTTTTATTTTATTTCTATAATATCTGGATTTCCTCTTATTACAGTTAAAATAGAAATACCTTCCTTTTGAGTGAACCTCAACAAACTCAATTGTTGCATCTTTACCTAATTTTTCTTTAACTAAATCAGGTAAAAGTTTTTTAGACATGGTTCCATATTTTTGTCTTATTGATCTAGACCCATATTTCTTACCATTAATAACGAAGTTAAGTCTCTTTTTGTTTTTTCTTAGTACACCAACATAATGAAAATTACATGCTTGATATATTGTGCCAATCTCACCAGCATCTGGATCAATAGTACATGTAATCACCTCATATTTAGGTGGTAGTTGTTTGATTGCATCCATTATTAATTTACTATTGGTATTGATGGGTGCCCAATGCAAACAAACTCCTCTGTTTAATAGTATAATATTACCAGTAAAATCGTATTTATCCCAAACACCTCTATTTTCAGCATATTCTTGACCAAAGATTACAACACCACCACAAACCTCTTCATTTGTAGCCTTGTCAACGAAAAATATGCCGTACTGGTGCCAGTTTACAGCAGCAACACAACCTAAGTACTCATATTCCTCAATGATCTCTCTAGCGGTCTTTAAATCGATTTCTTTAACTACTGAATTTTTAAGATCAAGGTCTAATGTCTCCCAATAACTATTGCCTTGGGCTAAGTCTCTGGCTTGGGTTTCGAGTCTTCTAATATATTGATGGGCATCCATTACTATTATCTCTTTTTAAATATTAAAATTGGCTCATATTTAAAATTACTCTTATTCAAGTTAGATAATACCAATTTATATTCGTCAATATACTCAAAACCACTTTCTTTTGCAAATTTAATGGTTTCATCTACGATACTATACCCACCTCTCGATGGGTCTGCTATATTTATGACCATATATTTGTTGTTTTTCAGTGCAGAAAAACAATTCTCTATTGTTTTTCTTAAAAAACCTTCTGACCATTTTTTAATTGTTGGGTACTTAATAAAGCTTTGTGTATCTTCAGTTGAGTATTTCTCTAAGTCAAAATATGGTGGTGAGGTAAAACATAGGTCTAAAGAACTATCCTCTAGAATCAAGTCTTCACTCCCTAGTTCATATCCCATTGTTTTAAAATTAGGATTTACAAAAGAAAGAAAGGATGATAAACAACCAAGTCCACTATATGTTTTAGTTGATGGTTCACAATAAATATATTTACCAACCTTGGGTGATAATGATGCACCTAACATCCTACCACCCCAACCACCAGACATATCCAACACAATCGACTCATTATCAGTCAAAAAATGATCATAAATGGCTGTTGCAGCCGTTGGTCTAAAGTTACTTACTGATTGAGTATTTGAATAAATTCTCAATATTTTTCTAATCCCAGAATCGCTAATATATGTACCATGCTTAAGTCTTTTCTTTATTGCTTTCATAAAGAGTTCATCATCATTAAAGACTTCTATTGGTGTTCTTTTATTCCCACATTTTACATCGAATGCATGTGGAAAATAATTCCAAGCAACACCCAATAGGTGCATAGTTTGTTTTACTGATTTATCTTCGATTAGATTTTTTTCTAAGAGATATTTTTCTGTTTTCCTATAGTCTTTTAGTTTTTCTTCGAAGGATAGAGAATAATACGGGAAACCGATTAGTCTATAGTGATTAAATATTTCTTCAGCATAATTATTAAGAGAAACATCATCCATGTTTTCCCAATAGGATTTATTTTGAATAATACTACTCATTAATTACTCTTATTTTATATCTATCTAACCCCAAATCTCTTGGTTGAGTTACCTGTTTCTTTTCTAAGCAAATACCGCACTCATCAGGGTGTATAGTGTATTGATGACCTTTAGGAAAATCTGCATTTCTATCTATGGAACAATCAATACAAACCCAATAAGGTTCTGTCGTACTAACTAGATAATCATTAAAAATATCATTATCTAGTCTCTGACCACCCCTTATATCTAATGAGCAATAATCCTTAAGAATCTGCTCAATTGTTTTACAGTCAGGATAATTACATTTATTATTCTTATTACAAGAACTACCATAGATTCCATCACATGGTTTAGTGTTACTTTCCATTAGTTTATTTCTGAGAATTGTTGGTAAAAATGATTTATTTTGTAGTCTAGAATTATATCACTTGAGGTTAATTCTCTTTTCATACTAAGTCCCTCAAATGTTTTACATCTAGACAATGCTACGTATGCCTGACCACTAGCAAAGGTACCATTATTAAAATCAAGATACACCTTTTCATATGTCTGACCTTGACTTTTATGCATTGTAATTGCCCAAGCTAATTTTATTGGTAATTGTTTATATGTACCGATAATTTTTTTACTAACTATTGCAGGTGCTTCTTCTGTCTTAGGTGTGTAGTCGTATTCGTTTTTTTCCCAAGTTTGTTCACAAACAGCTACATCTCTTCCTTTCATTTCAACAATAATACGATCCTTATGGAGTTCCTTAATAATACCAATATCACCGTTTACATAACCAGCCTCACCATCATTTCTAATTGTCATAACCTTAGCCCCTACCTTTAGTTTAAGTACATCATCATTTGGATAGGAACCTTTATCAAAAATATTATTAATTTTAGCACGATAAGTTTGGGTTTTTGTTATTAACTTATCCATGAAAAATTTATTAATGTGATCACATTTTTTATTTGTAGTTGTTAAACATACAGTTGACCCATTAACCAATTCTTCCTTATTATATCCAACTCTTTTGTTTAATACTGGTATTGCAATATCTAGGTTTTTTCTTTCTCTAATTGAATTTAGAATTTTTACAAAATTAATATCTTTTTGCCTATGTGCTTTTTGTAATACCATGTATGGTATATTAAATCCTTCAAATACTGAAGCGGAGAAAAAATAAGGGGTTTCATAAAATTTATAGAAAACATCCCTTTCCTCATTACCAATGATTGGAGGTAATTGGTGAAGGTCGCCAATAAAAACCATTTGGACTCCACCGAAAGGTCTTGGGTTATTTCTATTAACACGAAGTGTTTTGTCTATCCCATCAATTAAATCAGCCCTAACCATAGAAACCTCATCAATAACAATAGTATCAATGTTCATGCATATTTTTTGTATACTTGGTTTGGGTCTGCTGATTTTTGCAGTATCTATGAATCCCAAAGGGAACTTAAAGAAAGAGTGTATTGTTGCACCACCTACGTTAATTGCAGCCAATCCTGTGAAGGATAATACCGCAACATTTTTTGTTGTTTTTTCAGAAAAATAACTTAAAATAGTTGACTTACCAGTACCTGCCTTTCCCGTAAGAAAAAAGCTTTCATTGGTTTTGTCCATCAAATATGACGCTTTTTTAAATTCGTCAGTTAATTCAAGTTCAATCTCTACTCCTTTGTGTTTAAACTTTACTTTTTCTCCTAATTTCTCCATCGTCTATAATAATTATTACTCTGGTTATTATTAACTACAATAACTGACATAAATATACATAAAATTAAATTCACAACAAAGGATATGATTATATGTTTAGGTTGAGGTTCAACGTTAAGGTATGAAAAATTATCAAACGATAATCTTATGAATTTTTCCTTTATTAGTGGCTCCAAGAAGTCGATTGTCTTATCTAAATTAAGCTCTGATTGACTCTCAACAAACGATCTAATTTCAACAGGTATTTCACCAACAGTTGTCCAACTAAACACCTCACACCACTTTACTTTATTGTTAGAATTTGGATTTGCCTCTGTGATCCATTTCACCCCCACCACTATCATAACGACCAGCCATAATACCAGTGAAAATATCTTTGAAATCACTACTATACTTATTGGTAACCTCTGAATTCTGTTTAATTGTTTTCCACATATTATCATAAACAACCTCGTTGTCAGTGATTTTTGCTTCATATCTGTTAGATAACATCTGATAGTTATTGTTCATACCAATCCAAGTACTCCCAAAAATCACTGCGATCACAATTATGATCCCAAAACCTAATAATCCTTTTTTCATAAATTTATTTTTTAAAATTCTTAATTAATAGTATATACGTTTTTTTTCTCTAAAATGTTTAGTTCATTTTAAAAATTTCATCAACCATCCCATGTTTTAAGGCTTCTTCAACATTAATATACCAATCGAATTTCTTTTTACGAACTTTCTGTAGTTTATTTTTACTGATATCGGTGTATTTAATTGTCATTTCTTCAATCTTATGTTGAAGGAACTGAAGTTGCTCCAAATTCTCCTCAAGTTCTTTAATACTACCTAAATTTCCAGCAGAAATTTGATGATACATAATGGTTGCTTCTTTTGTCATAAATCTTTTATGACCACATATTAATAAAAGGAATCCACATGACATTGCTGCTCCCATACCGATAGTGTGAACTGGTGTTTTGCTTTGTTGAATTAACCCAATAGTCCCTAATAATACATAAACCACACCTCCAAAACTATCAATAAAAATTCTTATTGGTTTCGGTTTATAATCTAAACCATACACTGGATAAATTTTTTCCAGCATTCGATCATTCTCATTAACATTAATAATTTTTTTATAAATCGGAGCGTAAAACTCACTCATCGCTTTTGCGTGGGTGAGATGTAAGCGACAAAGGTAACGATTAACCTTGACTTAAAATATATTGACGAATGGTATCTGGGGATGCTTCACCGATTGAACAAACGAAGTAACCAGAACTCCAAAACATATTTTTCTACCAGTACTCTCTACGAAGTAATGCTGGGTGTAGTAGCCAAATATGTTTAGTAGATTGTTGTTTTAACCTACGAACTATTTGAGAGATTGAAAGACGTGGTATGTAACGGATTAGAAAATGTATGTGATTAATATCACTCTCGAATACTTCTACGCTAAAATCTGAGTTATCTATAATATTGTTGAATATTGTGTACATATCTTGTTTAAGTTGATTAACCAATAATGGTTTACGATATTTAGTAACTAAAATGATATGTGCTTTTAAGTAATGTTTTGAATGATTTGTAGAAATGTAATTTGATTGCATAATGTAGTATTTAGTTTAAATTATTTACAACCAAAGACGGAATGATTTAAATTAAATACGGTATTAATTAAAATATATTTACAAAAACCTTTACATTTCGTATAGAAATATGTTCTTTTACAGAATATTAGACTATTTAATAATAGAGTGAAGAATATACATAGGTCATATAAATTTGAATTACTACCTAATGAGGAACAGAAAACCTTATTGGATAAGCACTTCGGTTGTGTTAGATATATTTACAATCACTTTTTAAACGAAAGAAAGGAACAATATCAAGCAGATAAAAAAACTGATAATTATTACGGACAAGCAAAAACTTTAACTGAACTAAAGAAAAAAGAAGATACTATTTGGTTAAAAGAAGTTAATTCTCAAACTTTGCAATTTGCTTTAAGAAGTTTAGATACTGCTTATGTTAATTTCTTTCGTGGAAATGCAATGTTTCCAAAGTTTAAATCTAAACGTAAAAAGAATACGTTTACAGTACCGCAACATACTAAAGTAGTTAATGATAGAATATATGCACCAAAGTTCAAGGGTGGTATTAAAGTAAATATTCATAGAGAAGTTAAAGGTGAAATAGGTAAATTCACAATATCTAAAACACCAACAGGTAAATATTTCGTTTCCATTTTAACTGAACAAGAATATGTACCAAGCAAAAAAACTGGTAAAACGATAGGAATAGATTTAGGAATTAAAGACTTTGCAATCACTTCTGATGGAATTAAATACAAAAACAATAGATACACAAAAAGATATGAAAGACAATTAAAAAAAGCACAACAACATCTTTCTCGTAAAACAAAAGGTAGCAATATGTTTGAAAAACAAAAACGTAAAGTTGCCTTAATTCACGAGAAAATAGCAAACACAAGACAAGATGTATTACATAAAGTGAGTAACGATATTGTATCTAATTATGATATAATTTGCCTTGAAGATTTGAATATCAAAGGAATGATTAAAAATAGAAAACTATCTAAACATATTGCAGATGCAAGTTGGGGTACATTTGTTCGATTTGTTGAATACAAGGCAAATTGGAACGATAAAACTGTTGTTAAGATTAATCGTTGGTATCCTTCATCAAAAACTTGCAATGTTTGTGGATATATAAATCAAGATTTAAACCTTTCAGATAGAGAATGGACTTGCAAAAATGGTCATAAATTAGACCGTGATTTAAACGCAAGTATCAATATTCTAAAAGAAGGATTAAAAATATATGGTGAGGAACTTGCCATTACAAAGGTGGAGGAAAAATCAGACATTGTTAGCAATGCACATCCTGTGAAACCCGAAGCCCATCTATCACCTCTTGGTGTAGGTGGGTAGTTCACTAACTAATTTTTCAATTTCTATTGAACGTTGGTTAAAGTAACTTTAAATTTTTTGTTAATTTATCTATTCTTTCGGAAGACGCTGCACCAATTGCAATTGCGGTGATTGTTTTTTCACCATTAAATTCCGTTAACCCAGCATCTTCAATTAAAGAGACAGGTAAATTCATTTCCTTCGCCTTGTTATATAAATCCATTAGTTCTTCCAATGAATCCACACCACATGTTATCTTAGTGAAAAGACCATTAATCCAGTCTCTAATTTCATCACCTACCTCACCACTAGATAGTGTTAAGGTATATGAATATTGGTGATTAGGTTTTTTAATAAAATTAATAGATGTTTAAATATTGTCCTCCGTAGGGGAATCGAACCCCTGTTGCTGAGATGAAAACCCAGTGTCCTGACCCCTAGACGAACGGAGAATTTGTGCCATATTGGGGACTTGAACCCTAGAATATTGTACAACATTATAAGTAGCTAACGCCAATTGTCTCTTAGACTGATAGATTCCTTAATAGGACTGTACAATCCATTTAAGTTCACTCTACTTCATTACAGCATGTGTTGGAGATGAGGGATTCGAACCCACAACTTCTTCCATGTAACGGAAGCACTCTTCCAGTTGAGTTAATCTCCAATATTTAAATATTGTCCTCCGTAGGGGAATCGAACCCCTATTTCTGGATTGAAAATCCAATGTCCTTGCCGTTAGACGAACGGAATAAATAAAAGGGTGTTTTAAATATACTCATATATGGAGTTTTCTTACTAGTGTTCCGATTTGAAGAACAATTTCGGGTACCTACCCCGACCCATATCCCACGCCAAATCTACATGGTTTTTGATATCTAAAAACGACTATACCTGTTATATGACAAGATTTTATCATTAGACACCCCCTTTGCACACCATCAAGGAATCGAACCCTGTCTATGCGAGGTTTTGGAGACCTGCTGCATACCGTTATGCTATGATGTGTGTATTATTTGCGGAAGTAGTTGGACTCGAACCAACAAATGCATTTTCACCTCGTTACTCCTAGAATTTAATCAACGCCTTGATTTATCCCGTATTCTGCTTTAAGCTCATACTTTACAAAGGAATACTTCCAAAATTCTCCCACATAATATAACCAGTGATATATGTAGTTATATTATTTCACTAGTTTTCGCTAGAGGGAGTAGTATTGCGGAATGTACGGGATTTGAACCCGTGACCTTCCCCGTGACAGGGGGACATCCTAAGCCAAACTAGACCAACACTCCATTTAATAAGAACGTAAAGGAATTTCACCCTAAACCTATCTGCGTGACATACAGAAAATGCTAGTACACACCTCATTCTTATTTATTTAGCAGAAAGCGTGGGATTCGAACCCCTCCTTGTCATAGACAGTGACACATGCTACCGTTACACTACGCCCTCCAAAAATTACACATTCTAACTTTATCTTGACTGGAATCGAACCAGTGCGCAGGGATTAAGGTTTAATGTGCCTACTCTCTTTTGGTTAATGAGCGTTCGCTACTAATACACCTACTTATTTAATTTACTGACCAGTTTTCAATATCTAGAACCTGTTGGGCATCTAACCCACTCAATGTTTCTTTTGCCTTTCGCTTCAAGATTTCGTATTTTAATTACTTTATTACCAACATTTCAATGAACTTATTTCTTTGTACCTCTAATAGGATTCGAACCTACAAGGGTCTGGTTTCTAAAACCAGTAGCTGTACCAATTTGCATTAACCACAGAGGCGTTTGCGTCTGTTACCTTTATAACGGTACTGGTGGTACAGACAAACCATAATCCCAACTTTCTATTTTTACTTGGATTCATATAACCCAAGCCAGTGGAAGTGATGGGAATTGAACCCACGATCTACTGCTTGCAAAGCAGTTGCAATAGCCAACACTTGCTACACCCCCATTTAATTGAGACATATCACCCAGACCAACTTCCTTACTCCCCTGCGAACTTAGGTAACTCCGTAAGTGGTACTTCTTTACTGGTTGGAGGTACTATGTCACCACAGTACATTCTCAATTATAATTGCTCTGATTTTTTATGTGCTAAATCATAATTACTATTTATTAACACATATAAATCATTTGGTTGATACCCATCTACAAAATCATCTTTTAAACTTGAATGCCAAACTTCTGCTTTTTCGTGACATGGTTCACATAATGAGATTCCATTCTCACTTACATAACCTCCATTCGGCATCTCATTTCTATCGGTGATATGATGAGCATCTAATTTTTCACTATCTTCTTCACAAACCTTACATCTGTGATTATCTCTAGAGAAGACATCATTTCTGAATTTCTCTCTTATTTGTTTTTTTCTTTGTGACATAACTTAAACCCCTATAAACAAAAAAAACCTGATTCTTTCGGATCAGGTTTTCTAGTTTCGATTATTTAAGTTTTTAACTCACATCATCTATTTTAGAAAACCCATTCCTATCCCATTCAGCATCATCCATAAGGACTGCATCTAGCACCACGTTAGCTAACGCTTCTAAGGTGTTTAATAAGATGTCGAATAAATTTTTCATTTTAATTTTCTGTTTTTTGTATTTGCTTATGCAAACCTACAACTAAATACGCAAAGAACAAGTAAATGTTTTTATTTTTTTAAAAAAAAGTCTAATAAAAACCCAACACTTTGATTTACAGAGGATTAGGTTTTTAAATTTTTTTCACCCTAATATTTGCTTCTCAAGGAACTTTCTTTCTGTCATTGAGTATTGCTCTCCCATTTGTATACAAATGGCACCTACCTTCCTTAATATGTCTGTGGTGCCTTCATATGGTTCTTTCTCGTTGTACCATATACCTGCTCCTTATATACTATTTATTAAGTCTTCACTTTCTTTGGTTAATTCATATGTGACATTCATAGCTTCTAAGTCTTCAAATAAAAGACCCATACTAACAAGCTCATCACATATTACCCAACTTAATTCTAAATGATCGATGTCAGATGTGAATTCTTCTCTATTAATAAACTCCACAATACCATTATTTGACTTAACAAGTAATAATGTTTCCAAATAAACCTCATTAAAGTCATATGTGATAGTTAATATATTTTCTTTTAATTTAAATTTCGGTGCTCCCATTTCTATAGTGAGTTAATTGATGTAAAATTCTTATTCTTCTTCCAATATTTTTTGAATGACAAGAATATTTAGGCAGGGTTTTAATATTGTTTTTTTTCATATACTCTATGAAGTAATCACAACAATCTAAACCTGTTTTAAATTCAAAGTCTTGTGTAGCTTCCCAAGCATCATAATTAATCCAATGTTCTTTTGGGGCATAGTGTTCAGGTGCTAAATCATGATCAAAAGAAATTCTCTCGATATTTTCTGGTTTAGTCATATTTAGTAGTCTTACAAATTCATCGTAATTCTTAACAATCACCCAATCCCTATCTTGATATTGTTTTTCTTTCATATACATCCACGCATCTAAGGGGATTCTATAGTCGTCTAAAAAAATCTTCATCTTGGTGTTATATTAAAGTTTCTCCAAAATTTTTCATTTTGGTCTATTGATGAAGATTCAACTTCTCCCATAAAAATATATGGGATTGATTGTGCTAATTCAAAAGTAGTAATATTAGGCTTGGGTTTCCATTGAAGATGTAAATCATACTTTGATTTAATACTAAATAATGCACCACCATTCGTAGTTACATTGAATGAATTTGAATTTTTACTAACCCCCACATTCACCAATTCATAATTATCATTATTCATCTAGTAAAGATAGTAACTATATAAGAGAATTCAAAACTTTTTTTTCTAACGCAATATTTTTATCTATCCAGCCAAAATCAATGTCTTTATTTTCTATGGTAGAAAACTTTAGATTAAAATCATTTTTACCTTCGTCAGTCACCACAACAATATCAATTGGAATTAATATTTTTTCATATGAATACTCAATATTAAAAACCTTTAGTATGGTCATATCACTGGTGTATATGTCGTTTTGTCTATGGGTCTCAATAGATTCACGACTAACAATAGAGGGGGAATCATTTAATAGATCAACGATAAATTTTACTTGAAATTCTTTAGTATTAATAATGTCTAAAGGAATTCTCTCTTTTCTTTCTTTATCTATGTTCCAAAAATCTAAATCATCCATTTTAAAAATAAATACTAAACTTTTTTAAACAAATTAGTTTTTTTAACGTATTTATTGGTGAAGTAGTAAAAATTATTGCTTTTTGTAAAAAAAAGTTTTGGAAACCTCAAATATTGTTGTAGGTTTGCAAAAGAAGAAAATTAAAGTAATGAAAACAGTTTTATTAAATATCGCACATCAACCCCAAGCACAGCATCCGCAAAGAATGTTGAACGGGGAAACTATGCATATTTAATAAGGAATAAAACTTAATAAAATATAGCTAAACCCGTTCAGTAATGAATGGGTTTTTTTATGTCCAAAAACTAGGTGTGATCCACTGGCATGGTTACCTCCCTTGGAAGGAGGGTTATTGTGAGTTCGACTCTCACCACTTAGACAATAAAGTTATTTGAAATATTGATTTTAGAAAATATCGGGGATGTGGTGTAATCAGGTAACATGCGTAGTTTGGGTCTACGAGATACAGTTCAAATCTGGCATACCCGACAAAGTTAGTGGAAACACAATGTGATAATATTTTTTTAAAATGGTGTCAAAAGTATAACAGGTTATTACGCTTGACTGTGAATCGAGAGAACAGGGTTCGATCCCCGTTGACACCCCAGATGTCTCTATATGAGAGACTTATTTATATTGCTCTATCGTATAGTGGTTTATTACGTTCGGTTTTGATCCGAAAAAATTCAGTTCGATTCTGAATAGAGCATCAAATATATGGTGTAAGTAGCTTAGAGTTGTGGTCTCTGTAGATGCGAGTTCGTTCCTCGTCTTATACCCAAATGCAGGTAAACAAATTCTCCCGAAGCTGGGGGTTGGTTGTTGGCGTATACTAGTTACGTTGGTTCAAGTCCAACTGCCTGCCAAAATAATAGTTACCTTGCTTGTTCCGTCAGGGGTTATAAACTCATAAAGTAGTTAACGGAACCCCAAATGGAGGACTTGCCTTAGTAGTAGAGAACTTTTGTAGGAACAACTTTTATTTAAACAATGGTCTGTGGTGGAATTGGCTAAACACGTCAGGTTTTGATTCTGATGAGCACATCGCTCTTGTGGGTTCGAGTCCCACCAGACCATCTAGTTAATATTAATTCTAATTATCTACCACAAACCATATGTTGACAACATTCATCAAATGACCAATAACGTCTTTGTTCACTCATATCACATTTAATATTTATAATCCTTAGTCATTCGCATTTGATCAGCATATAGCTCTTCTTTTTGTGGATATTTAAAATTAACAATATGAAAAACATAATCATCCTTCATCATACCCTCTCTGAAGTCGTTCATGTCATGTTTAAAGTTCTCAGAAAAGTATTCTGCCTTTTCGTTATCTGGAAATATAAATAGTCTATTCCACAAATCAAACGTAGCGTGATCCATCATTTTAAGACCATTCCATTTAGTTTGAATTACAATACTATGTTTATTGATGACTGGTTCAATGTCCCCTTCTTCACCAATTAACTTTACTCTATATATACTCATTACTGCATTAATTTTTATTTACAAAAGTGAGCGTAAAGCCCACTCATCACGTAGTGTGGGTGGGTAGTTCACAATAATTCTAAGTCATCTTTAAAGTGACCACTAATACTCATATTTTATTTTTTCTTTTTCTTCTTACTTTAGTGTCCTTTGTTGGTTCCTTTCTGAAAGAGTTCTCATCGAACCCCTTACTTCTTCCAACAACCTCATTACCACCAACAGGAGTATCGATTTCAACATCCATAGATAACACACCACTTAAGAATTGACTAATCTCAGAAAATGTCATTACCGAATCTTTTACTTTATAAAAATGTAAATCACCTAGATTGGGGTTAATTATTAATTTCTTATACCCACTAAGAAAAAAGATTGGTGTTTTAAATTCCACAAACAAATTCTTTAGAGATTGACTAATTTTTAATGTGTTATATGTTTCTTGTGATGTTACATTACTAAACCACGAATTTTGGTTCTTATCTTTCTCAAAAATTTCATCGAAAGAATAATCTCCAAATGAAAATATTTGTTTATCATTGACTGTATACATTATTGCATCATCACCAAATAGTGTATTTTCTTTTTTATTGGGAATTTTTAATGACCGAGGGTTTAAGAACGGGTAAATTTCACCACAAAAACCAATAACATCATACTTATTAAGAGATGGGAATGACCTATATTGATTTCTATCGATGTTAATTTCTTGCTTCTTTCTTTTGTAATGGATAGTTTCATCAATACCGAATGCAGATGCACTATCATAATAGTCTCTAAAATTTGAATATATTTTCATATACCAATTAATACGAATTAATATCGAAAAAGTTTTGATTAAACTAATAAATTGTTAATGTTTTTTCTTTATAGTTTATCACCGCAGAACAGTGAGTTAGATAATCCCCACCAATAATTCCAATAACGTGCATATTTCTTTTTCTAAGATCACTAATTACTGGTTTTAAATCAATGCCACTAAATTTAATGTTTAATATATAATCCCTATCACTAACCATTGTATTTGTAATTCTATATTTAATTAAACTACCACCAATCCCAGATAATTCAGAATTAGTAGTATGATATTTAAATTTATAATTCTTAGACTGATTAATATCAATAATAGATATGGTCGCACCTGTGTCTAATAAAAAATTACCGATATAACCATTAAGTGTTAGTCTTACAAAATAGAGACCCTTTTTTTCATATAATTTAAATTCATGTGAATTTTTATTAATGGGTTCACTAATTGATGTAGTTAGTATTATTACTAATGTAAAAAAAATGATTCTCAATAACTTCATTATTATATAATTGTTTATATAACGAAATACGTAAATAGTATTGATAAAGTTAACTTCTGTGACAATTTTTTACACAATCGGTTGCGCTATTCTGGGTGTAATTCAATAGTACCCTTCTTGTATGATATATTTGCGTTCGTATCGTGGAAAAAGTCAGAACCTAGAACACCAACAACACCAATTCCTAGTTTTTTAAACTTACTCACAATTTCATTAATATCAATACCCGCAACTTGCATTTGAAATTCATTGTCTTGAGCACTAATCCTGTAGTTTGAAATTCTGTACATCGATCTTGAGCCATTAATACCAGTGGTCATACCATTACCAATTCTATTCCCAACAGAAAATCCATATTTTTCAGATTGATTAATATCAAGTATTGTTATTGATGCACCAGTATCAATCAATAAAAATGCTTTTTTATTGTTTATCTCCGTTTTTAAGAAATACAGATTGTTTAATTTAAATAGTGCTAGTTCATTAGGTTCGTGTTTCACACATGAGGTGATCATTAATAACCCTAAAATTGCGAGTATTTTGAATATTCCTTTCATATCTATCTTTTATTGGGTGACTCCCCACAATAAATACAAAAATATTTACCCGTTTTCTCATTTAGTTTTTGAGGTGTTACTATTGCTTCTGATGATTTAGAAATATAGTCCTTAAAGTATTCTTTACATTCTTTACTTGTACAAGTCTGAGCTATTGTTTTTAACATGATTTACCATTTTTTTAGTGGACAATTTGCATTAACTACTTTAGTTTTTGCTGGCATATAACAACCACATTGAGTACATGATTTTACAGGGGTGAAGTGTTCACATTCAATACAGGTTTCTATTCTACTTTGTGCTAGTTCCCTTTCCTCCTCAGTCATCAAGCCCTCAGCAATTTGTTTAGCCCAACCCTCGATTATGTCTTTAATCACACTCAATGTCTTTTAGAATTTCAATAAGAGTGAATCTAGAATCGTCATACGACAGACCATGTTCCTCAGATAAATAATTTATTAATTTATCGATTTTTTTTTTCGATGTGCATAGAATTTTCTTTTTTGAAATAATCCTATGTGAATCTCTATCATTATAACTCATTACCTATAAATAAGCCTACCACCTTTGTTAATATTTATCGGTTTTGTTGTAGACTCAAATAGTGTATTATCTAGTATTTCACCACTATTTAATGCCCTATTATATATTCTTAATTTTTGTAGTGAACCATTAAATGAATCAGCAAACCCATTCTCAATGGTTAAGTTACTTTTATCTGGGTCTTTCACTAGTAAATCTTGTGTTAAGAACTCAAAGTTACGTAAATAAATTTGTTTATCTAAGTTAAGATCAGTAATCGTTGTTAATTCTAACGCTAATTGAAATACCCCAGTGGTATCATTTTCTTCTAAAAGAATTTTACTGGATAGAATATGCCATTCATTTAAACCCCTTTTATATTCAACACTATCATCACTCATATTTGGGAGTGGTGAATATATTGTTTGTGTTTTAACTAACTTACCGTCACTGCCCAATAAAACTAATTTTATTTCAGATAAACTAGATGAGAATATACCCGAATCAAATATAGATACGGAAAAAACATAGTCTTTGTTTGGTTTTACGTCAATAAATTCATTTAGTCTAATAAAGTAGTTGTCGCTAAATGATGTACCAGAGGTAGGTACCACCTCAATCACATTTTCACTAAACGTTATGTTATCATTCAATAAAGTTAAGTTATTTGATGGTGTTGTTTCACCACTTAAAACAGTAAAATTATCGTCAATATTTTGTTGTGTATTACCAGTATAGAGATCAGTTACCTGACCATCGAAATGGTATGAGTTCTTTAGACCTTCACTACCACCACCCCATGAAATATTATACGGCACACCTATTTGTTTATCCCTAGTATTTGATATAGCAGTAAAATAGAATTCATTAATATTATCAATACTTTCAAACAATCTCCCATTTATATAGAATGATATTGTGCCAATTCTCCTCTCACTACATTTGGGATCATCCTCTTCTAATAATACGTTTGGTGTGTATGTGAATGTAACCGTTGTCCATCCAGTAGTGGTGAGTATTTTAGTTGTTGTTAGTTCTCTAGTTATACCATTCTCATTAACATATCTATAAAAAAGTCTTTTTTGAACATCAATACCAATAGCAACAGCATTATCGTTAATTGAATTTTTTTCTTCGAAAATTTCTACACTTTCAGTTGGTTCATCTAAATTTCTAATTGCTTTTTTCTGTTGGTCAACATACTTAATTGAGTTGAGGTAGTTACCTTCACTGGTTGTAACCCCACTATACGTAATGACTGTCTCTACTTTGGTGTGTGTTTGACCGAGAACACCATTGGGTACCGTAGTTTCAACTTCAGTGCTGATCCTATTTACTTCACCCTCATAAAAAGAATTATATTTATCTTCTGATCTTGTACCCAGAAAAAACAATATTCCTTTTGTGTCTTGATCTAGATATATTAATGTCTCAAGAGTTACCCCAGAACCATACCTAGACGGTAATACCTCATAGCTATATCCATCTAACTTAAAGAATCCCTGTAAATAACCACCGTCTAAAGTAAAATAATTACCTATTGTTTGGTCAGTTACTCCAGACATTGCATAATTACTATAATCAACACCATTAGGGGTATATTCACCAATTCTAAATAATGAAAGAGATTTATCACCTTCATTTAATATTAGTTTATTATATGGATTATCTGTTCTACCATTATCAATAGCAGTTAATCCAAAATCATTAATGGTTTGTGTTTTACTTATTGCTAAATCCCATTGATTTAAACTCACAACACTTAAACCACTATTTAAATCCCATGAACTGATATTTGATATATCTATACTAGAAACAAGTCCCTCTGTTGTTAAACTTTTTGTAATCTTATTAGACATTTAATTCGTTTTAGATAAATACTTAATAATTAGGAGTATTTATAAAAAACTATATATATGCGAAGCGATAAACAATTATTATTTGAGAGAATGTCAAGTATTGGTGGTGCACCAGAACAAAATATAAACGAAGTTGGTGATGGTACAGCAAATAATTTTATTAATGATTTAGCTTCATTAGTGGAGAAGTATGGTTATTTCATTGAAATTTCCGATCCAGTTAAAATTATTGAATATGGTGAAGATGAATTTAGATATGTAAAACAAGATATATTTAATGCAGTACAAAAAAAATATTTACCGTTTTAAGTCATGAACATTAATAAAATTAAAGCAATTGCTGAGTCATATACAAAAAACTTTAGTCTAACTGAAGATAACAATAGCTTTATTTTAAAGTTAGATGAGAAGTTTCATAAAAACTTTAGAAGTGAGATTGACAAAGCAATGGGTTTATTTATAAATGAAACTAAGACCCAAAACTTAACATGTAAGTCAAAACATAATATAATAATTATTCCGAAGAACACCTCACTTAATGAATCTGAATATGACGGTAAGGATGTTGATTTTAACAAACCTTCAGTAACTAATATTAGTGAAAAAAACATAGAAACTAAAGATGATGAAACTAAAAAACCAAGATACTGGTCTAGTAAATTTTGGTCAGATAAGTCAGTTTCCGAGCTTTTAGGTGAGGTTATTGAACCTGAAAGTATTGATGTAACTAGCTTACCTATGAAGGATGAGCTTAACCCATTGATTTGGGATGAAGAACAACATATGCACGAAGAAGTTAGAAAATTTCTTTTAAAGAACGTTCTTGAGTTTATTAAATATTCTAATCTAGAAGATGTAGAATATAAAGATATTATTTTAACTGGATCAATAGCTAATTTCAATTGGTCAGAACACAGTGATTTAGATATTCATATTTTATTTGATTTTGGTCAAATTTCAAGTGATAGAGAATTTGTTTCTGATTATTTTAGAGAGAAAAAAAGAAACTGGAACCAAAAAATAGAAGAAGTTAGAGTTAAGGGATTGCCTGTTGAATTATATGCTCAGGATACCTCTGAAGATCATTCATCTACAGGTATTTATTCTATTTTTAATAATGAGTGGTCAAGTAAACCACAGAAAACAATGATTAATTTGGATATGCCTTCAATACAATTAAAGGCATCTGACTACATGAATGAAATTGACGAGCTTCTAAATATACAAGACCCAGAAGTTGCAAATCTTGAGGCAGATAAGTTAATGGATAGATTGGGTGAATACAGAAAATCTGGTCTACAATCAGAAGGTGAATACTCTGTTGAAAACCTTGTATTTAAATTACTTAGAAGAAGTGGTTATCTTGAAAAGATTTCGGAAATAAAGAAAAATAATCTAACTCAAGATTTAACACTGGAAAATCTATCTGAGGGTGGTTTAAAGGATAAACTAAAAAAGGGTACTGTCGGATTAGGGATGGTTGTTGCGTTACTAGCTGCTGACTATACCTCTAACGATCTTAAGGATGCTGGGATCGCTGATGAAATAATAAATCAAGCTAAAGAATGGATCGATAGCGGAGTTAAAGCTTATTTTGGAAAATGAAAACATATATAGTAACTAAGGAGCAAATAGATGCACTTGTTGAAACCAAGAAAAAAAGGAATGGAATAATAAAATCCATATGTGAAGAGATGGATAAAAAAATAAAATTTCTTCATGAGGGTAAACAATTAAACGATGCAGTTACAGATACATTACTTAAATATAGGAAACGGGGATTATTGGATGATAAGATTTTTACAAAAATAAAAGAAATATATTCACCCAGATAATAAAAACTTACTTTTCTACTTAAATTAAGTATTTATAAAAAAATGTAATTACACTAAAGATTAACTTTTAAAAAGATGAAGAAAGATACTTCTAACAATAATTTTTACGCAAGAGTCAGAGAATTAGCTAAATACGGCACAAAAGACCACGTAAACGAAAACAAATCAATAATTAATACCACTCTTATAGATTATGTAAGAAGCAATAGTGGAACAGCATATGGTATTGTTAAAGAAAATCACGATTACTTCATAAAAGTTAGTACCTCACAAGATAATATATTAAACGAAAGTGATTTTGCGTTTATTAATGGGCTTGAGAACAAAAATTTATATAAATATACCACACTACATGATGCTCAGAAGAGAAGAAATATGTTTAAAAGCACTATTGACGAATCTTTCTCTCTTGAGACTAAAAAAGAATCTAGTGACACTAAGCCTGAAACCACAGTAACTTCTAATAATGTAATCACTAATAGAATTCTAGAAGGTAGAAAACAGGTAATGACTAGTACTAACGAGGCATTTAAAAAAAGGTTAGAAAAAAATATTCAGGAGTCTTTTAAAGCTAAAGATGATGATAGAGTATTAAACGAAACCGCAAAAAACTCAATACAAAAAGCATTGGGTCTTGTTTCTGAAAGTGAGGAAATTATAACTGCTGATTCTGAAAGAAAAGATTCTGATGATGTTAATACCAAAAAAGGTAAGGAAGAGTCTCAGTCACCAGTAAATGATAAGAATGCGAAATCTGAAGCGGATAAAGCTCAGGCTAAGGATTCTATTCCAACTGAGGCAAAGGTTAATGAAGCAGAAGATTTATCAACTGCTGATTCTGAAATTACTATTTCTGATTCACTTGTTAATAAAGAAAACGAAAAACACGAAACAGCTCAGGCACCTGTTAATGATGAGAATGCGAAATCTGAGGCAGAAAAAGCTAACGCTACTGATTCAATGCCAGCAGAACTTAAGCAACCTGAATCATTATCTGTAAATAGTGCTAAAACTAAGGATGATGTAGTTAGTGAAGATGTTGATAAAGGAACACCTTTCGATAAAAAAGCAACAGATAGCGGTAGTGATATTATAACTGCTGATTCTGATCATACCGATGGAGATAGAGTTGATAATGAAACTAAATCTGAAACGGCAGATTCTGATTATTCAGATAAAACACAACCAGAAAAGGGATATAAAGAAGAATCGGGCGAGGCACTAAAAAAAGAACCATCTAAAGTAGATGTAGTTGCAGAGGCAGAAGATTTGACAACTAAAGATTCTGAAATTGTTGATGGTGATATCATGCCAAACAAAAAAGATAAAAAGGAATCTGCTGATGCACCAGTAAACGATAGTAATGCAAAGAAAAATGCAGAAAAAGCTAACGCTACTGATTCAATGCCAGCAGAACTTAAGCAACCTAAGTCACTATCAGTGAATGAGGGACTTGAAGACGAAGATGAAGCGTCAATGGATGGTGATGGTGGCGATGAAATTGAAGCTGCTATTGATTCTCTTGATGATCTAGATGCCTCTGAACCTGAAGTTGAAGCTGGTGAAGAAAATGGTGATTTAGATGATATTGATATTAATACTGTTGATGCCTCTGAACCTGAAGTTGAAGCTGGTGAAGAAAATGGTGATAACTCACTTGAAAAACAAGAACTAGATAAATACATTGGTAAAGCTGCTGAAATCGCTAGAAATATGAATATGCCAGCAGAGGATGTAAAGGCAATGATTAATAGTATAACTGCATCTGTTGAAGATGAGCTTGCTCAAATGGAGACAATTGATAAAGAAGAGATTGCAGATAAAATTACTGACGCTAACGGTGCTCCTGAAACAGGAGAAGTTGAGGAATCAACTGATGATAGTGGACTTTCTGATGAAGAAGAAACTAATATCGATGCACAAATTGATGCACTAGGTGGTGGTGAAGTTTCTGACGAAGGTGGATTTGATTCATTTATTCAAGATAAAGGATACGAAGGCATGGGTGGTGCTTCTTCAATGGAAGCAGCAAACCTTATTAGTTCTTTTGCTAACGACTATAATGAAGGTGAAAATGACGGTGACTTTGAAAGAGTTGCGATTTATGTAACACCAGAAGTTGCTGCTGAATTAGCTGAATATGGACATGCGGATTATGTTGATCAATTACCAAAGGTGGAAGAAGGTAGTTTGTTTGACTATGGTGCAGTTCAGAGTAATGACTTAACGGGTGAACCTTTAGGTGAAGATGATGATGATGAGGTATCAAATTCAGATATGCCTGAGCATCATGAAGAGGCTCCTAGTGCAATGGCACCAGCGGGTACTATTATGGGGGTTGGTACACCACCGAAATCAAAGAGTATAAATATTGATCTAGCAAACGATACTGTTAATATGACAGTAACTGAATCTAAAGAAGATCAATTAAGGAGATACGTTAGAAAAAAACTACAAGAAAGGGTCGAAGGTAAGAATTCACTAAATGAATCACAAACCTCCCAACTAATTGATAAGTTGATTGATCAACATCTCAAAAACTTTTCCAAATAAAAGAGTCCCCGTAAGGGGATTTTTTGTTATATTTATAAAATAATAATAATAGGTTATGACAAAAAATGATGAATTAAAATTAATTTTTATATTAAAAGTTGGTTATAATGCAAAAAAAGAAGGGATTTATGAATTCCTTTTCAGTAAAGCACCATATGATATTGAAACAGATAATTATGACTGGGGAGAATTACCAGCATCAAATTTTATCGATACTTTAATACCACTTGAGTATGTTAATGACATGGTGAAACTTAAAACCAAAAAGTTTAATTTAATTTGTTTACATGAATCTGACGATAGACCATACGAACATGGGTTTTTCTCTATACATGCAATTGCTTATGAAGACTATAATGGTGAGGATGATGATAATAATTTAGACGATAATGCTGTTTTATGGAATGATCTACCAATACTTGTTTTTCATTATGCAATGTCAAAAACTCAAGTGTTAGAAATTTTAGGTGAAAGAGACTTTGTTTTGGATGGTGAAAACCTAATTTATAATGGAGAAATCAAATCCTAGTATTTATACTAAAAAAGTATGTCTAAAGTACATGAAACTTTAAATAATGAAACCAGTGGTGGTGTTGATCACAAGCCACTATTCCCAGTTAATGATGAAATTGAACAATTAAAAAGGGAAAGAAGGCTATATGCCAAAAAACTAAGAGAAGAAACCCCTCATTATGTACCAATAATACATACTTCAACTGGTGAACTTAAAACACCTGACCAATTAACACCCGATGAACAAGATCATGAATTCTTAAGATGTTCCATTGATCCAATATATTGCATTAAAACATATTTTACTATTTTTGACCAAACTGCTGGATATTCTGGTGAGATTGTTCCGTTTGAATTATTCCCATTTCAAGAGGAATTAATTAATAGTTATAGAGATAATAGATGGAACATAACAAACAAATATAGACAGGCAGGAGTATCAACAAGTACCTGTGCATATATTGCATGGTATCTCATGTTTAATGAAAATAGAGAGGTTGGTGTGGTTGCAGATAAAGTAACAACAGCAGAGGAAGAACTATTAAAAGACATTGCAAACTTTATTGCTGATTGTCCTCATTATATAAAAATATTTCCAACAGTAAAAGACACCAATAAATTAAAAATTTATGATAATGGTTGTAAGATAGGTGCATTTGCTGCAAACGCAAACGGTATGAGGGGTCTTACCCCAACACTTGTTTTTTGGGACGAGGTTGCGTGGTGTGATAAAAGTTTACAGTTTTGGACATCAGCAAAACCAACACTACAAACAGGGGGTAGCGTTATTTTCGTTAGTACACCAAATGGTCTTGACCCAGTTTACTATAAGAACTTTAATGAGGCAAGTGATTCAAAAAAGCAAAGTAATTTTAATGCAATTGAACTTTGGTGGTATAATGACCCTAGATATACAAGAAACAAAGAAACTGGAGATCATGATCTTAAATGGGTAAAAAATAAGGGTCTTGATAATGAGATTAGTATCAAAGATGAGGACTTTACAATTAAAAAAAGAAAACAATTCATTGAGGATGATTTTAAGCCTACCTCAAGTTGGTTTGCCCTTCAGTTAATAGATTATCAAGACAACCCAAAGAAACTCGCTCAGGAGCTTCTATGTTCGTTTCTAGGGTCAGGTGATAACTTCATATCTGAAGAGCACCTTAAAAGAATTAAAGACGAAGAACATCAAAAACCTATTCGTGAAGAATGGCTCGATAAGAATATGTGGATATGGGAAGACCCTATCGATGGTGAGGAGTATATTATTTCACTAGACGCATCTTCTGGTCATGGTGAGGACTATTCCACACTTAACGTTTTTAAAATTAGGAAGGTTGTCGCTGAGAAGATGATCAGGAAAAACGGTAGGAATAAAAAGAAAATGGTTAACTCCCATAAATTAGAACAGGTTGCGGAATACTATGGTAAATTAAATCCACAACAATTGGGAGATATTGCACAGCACTATGCGGGGCACTATAACGATGGTTATGTTATTGTTGATGTAACTGGTGGTCATGGTACACAGACAGTAGATAAACTATTGGAAATGGGTCATGATAATGTACACTACTCGGAAATAACACACAAACCAACAACTAATGTATTAGGGTCTTATGTAAAAACAATTAATAAGCAAAATCCAGACGGTTCATATAAAAAAGTGGACTTAATACCCGGTTTTATGATTGGTTCTAACAGGGGGTCGATATTACATGAGTTTGAAAGAAGTGTTAGAATGAAAGATGTTACAATTAGGTCAAAAAGAACATCAGATGAGATGGATACATTTGTTACCGTAAGTGGAAGTAGAGTTGCAGATCACAAAAGATCATTTCATGATGATTCATTAATGGGATGTGCAATTGCTTGTTATGTTGTTAATTTTGACATGGTAGACCTTAAAGCAGATAATAATAAAACAAAAAAAATACTTGAGGCTATGGCTAAGTATACTAATACTATTGACAAAGTTCAACAACACATAAGAGATAATTCAAATACTAGGTCACCAGATTTTTCAAGTTCAAGACAAAATCCATATGGTGGTCATGGATGGTTATTCAAAGGATTGGAAAAGAAGAAGAGATAAAGTATTTATTAATGATTTTAATAGATATTAATAGTATTTATAAAAAAGTATAATTTTATATAAAAATGGCAGACAGAACAAATAGTACGATTTTAGAAAAAATAACACAATACCTACAGTTTGAAGAGTCTGGTATGCCATCTGGTGAAGATCAGCAAAATAAGAAGATTGTAATTAGAGGTAATAAGCCTGAAGATATTCTAAGAAAAAGCAGAGAACTTCAGCAAGCACAAAAAAATCAGAAGAAATTTTTTGATACCACAGATAAGGCGTATCAAAAATCAATGCAATTTGAAGCACAGAGACTACCAGCATATCTTGATTACGAGGGTATGGAGTATTACCCAATAATCGGTAGAGCACTCGATCTAATTGCTGAAGAAGCAACTACCATTGGAGAGACTGGTAAAATGTTAAACATATATAGTGATAAAGATAGAATTAAAGATCAACTAGAAAGTCTATTTTACGATAAACTTAATGTAAATGTTACTTTACCTCTATGGACTAGAAATACAATAAAATATGGTGATAACTTTGTTTATTTATTAGGTGAGAAGACAAAGGGAATAGTTCATGCGAAACAACTTACCAACTATGATGTTGAAAGAAAAGAAACAATCACTAATGGTAAATTAACCGTTAAATTCACAGAAAGAGACGGTAAAAATGAATTTAATATATTTGAAATTGCACATTTCAGGGTTTTAGGTGACGATAAATATTTACCATACGGATCATCTATTCTTAATAAACTTAGAAGAGTATTTAGGCAGCTAATTATGGCAGAAGATGCTATGCTTACATATAGAATTTTAAGGGCTGGAGAAAAAAGAGTCTTTAAGATTGATGTAGGTAATATGGATGATGATGATATCGAACCATATATTGCTCAAGTTGCAAACAACTTTAAAAGAACTGCAAACGTATTTCCAGAGAATGGAAATATCGATTATAAATTTAATATTTTAGGTAATGACGAAGATATTTTTTTACCAGTTAGAAACGGAAATACTCAAACAGGTATTGATACATTACAAGGTGCTTCTAACCTAGATCAAATACAAGATATTGAATATCTAAGAGATAATTTATACACTGGTTTAGGTGTTCCTAAGCAATTTCTTAGTTTTCAAGGTTCTGCTGGTGAAGGTAAAAACATGGCACAAATGGATATTAGATTCACCAAAATGGTGAATAGGGTTCAGGTTGCTATGGTTCAAGAACTTAAGAAGATTGCCATAATTCATTTATTCTTATGTGGGTTTAAGAAAGAAGATATGAAAGATTTCGATATTTCTTTAAATAACCCATCTAGACAGAATGAAATTTTAGAAAATGAAATTTTAAGTACCAAAGGACAAATCTATAACGATCTAACTAGAAGTGAAAATGGGATTGCTGGTATGTCACATACGTTAGCAAAAAAGAAAATATTCCGTATGTCTGATCAGGAAATTGTTAATGACCTTAAGGTACAATATATGGAAAGGGCTTTGGCACAACAATTACAAGATGCACCATTCATAGTTAAGGACACAGGATTATTCAGTGTGATTGAAGACAAGTATGGAACAGGTGAAGCACCAAGTGATGAGGATCGTGAACAAGGAGAAGGTGATTTTGAATCAAACCCAAGTCCAACAGGAGCAGGTGGTGATGGTGATTTCGACACCCCTAATGATTTACCACCAGTACAAGGAGAAGGTAAGAAACGTCAAGTGAAAATATCTATTGACTCATATTTAAATGAGATAATATCAGTCTCAAAGACGGGACAGAATAAACAACTTGAGGCAGAAAGAATTAGCCTCATGGAGGCTGAAAAGAAAAACACTAGTGTTGAAAAAATGAATATTGATAATAGTGTTGTAAATAAGATGGTAGAAGAGATCGATAATCTTATTGATGAGGATGATAAAATTAAATCTAATTTTAAGGAAGTACCTATGAAAAAATGGGTTGACGATATCGAAAATGTTAATATTGATGAATTAAATTTAGATAGTCCTGAAATAGATAATTAGTGAGTATTTATATAAAAGTTATATAGGATGGAAATTTTAAATTTTGGTAAAATAAATAACAGGATGGCAACAAAGTTAGCTAAAACTGAAACACAAAAAGATGTTTTGGATTATATTAACGTCATAAAAGAGTCAAAAACTTTACAAAAAGAATTTTCTATTTATAGCAACCTAGAGAACGAAAAATTCACTAACGAAGCACTTGCAATTAAATTTATTGATGACAATAGAAGAATCATAGACTTTAATGAGTCTGATTACTTAAGTGAGAATAAGAAGATTAGTAGGTTCAACACTGATAAAGAAATAAACAAGGATACTGAAGCTTTATATGATGCAGTCGATATGTTAATTAGAGAAGAAATAAGTACTATACCTAATCCAAAGAAAATAACTAGTTGTTATAATATAATACTCGAAAACTTACTTAGACCAGAAGAAGCTATAGAAGAATCTTCATTAAATACTAATATAGATTTTACCGACTTACTCGATGAATCGATCAAAATTTTTAATAACAAGTATTCAAATCTTAATGAGAATGAGAGAAAAATAATGAACATTCTTATTTATTCTAACCAAGAAAGAAAAGTAGAGCTATTTGAAAGCTGTAAGAACGAGGTTGTTGGAATGCTTAATGACTACACTGAAGAAACACCAGCAATGAAGTCAAAGATTCAGGAGACGCTTAATAAAACAAATTCACTCGAATATTCGGAGGACAATATGATTGAGATATATAGACTATACGAATCCTTATTCTAAAAATAAGGGTTTTGAATTTTTTGTTATGTCAATTATATTGAAATCGATCATATCTTCGTAACCAAATGAATTACCTAGATTTCTAAAGATTCTTTCAACATAATTTGCACCCTCTTCAATCTTAGTTTTACCATTAATAACATTATTTATCATTCCACCATATGTCTTACTTCTATAGTAGCCACCTCTATTATATGCCATCAATGTACTTGAAGCCAAACCATTATTATTTAATGAAATAAATCTCATGTATGATGCTTGCATTTTAATACATAAATCAGGATTATTTCTTAAGTTTTCAAACACTTGATTTACATTATTTCTCACTTGCTGATCTTCTGTTTGAGAATTACCAAGAGGGAGTTTCCAATATCTTTTATTTTTATATATTGGGTCTACTAATCCATTTAATAATTTACCTAACTCTTCTGATGAAAAATCTTTTTTCGTTGCGGGATTATTAATTAGAACATCATATGCAGATATAGGAATAAATTGAGATACACCCATAGCATTTCCACTAGAGTAATTCCAAGGTCTAAATGAACTCTCTTGATATGCTTGAGCTGCAAGTATATTAGAATCCAAACCATATTCCCTACCGTACTTATTAAATGATTCTATTAATAGTTTTGAATATTGTTGTGGTGTTGTAATCTCCAAACCATTATAATTAATTATTGATGTATAAGTAATATCCTCACCGAGATACCCAAATGGGGTATCTCTTTTACCTGATAATATGTTCGCATCATTATTGCAAGTAGACTCAATGAAATCTATTCCCTTTATTGTTAAATCACCCTTCAATGCACCCATTATCGTATTATTTTTAATTCATTCATTCCAACAAAAACAGCACCACCAATATTACCTAAATCAGTATTCCCATTCTTATCTGGATTTATTGTGATTGTACCACCATTAGATAAACCCTCACCAGCAGAAAGTATTGTACTTCCTTTTAATCGCATAGAGGTCGCAAAATCATAAACAAATGGAACTGGATATCTAACAATCTTAGTACCTTCAAAACTAGTTTTTGCAGTATTTGGACTAAAATCATGTGTCACTTTTGTAATTATATATGCACCATTAAATAATGGAATATTCTCTATTTGAAAATATTGTGTTGGTTGTATCATCATATTACCCATCATTGTTACTGTGGATGAATACGCTCTATTTTCGTATACAGAAAACAGATTTTGACCTTTAGGTACTGGTGTTGATTTACTTTCGTCTTGTGCAATCCTAGATAAGATTTGTAAAGACTCATTAGTTTCTGTATACTCTCTAGATGCAAATTTAATATCAGTGAATACCGACTGTGCCTGACTCCCGAATCTAATTCTAAATGCTCTCACTTGACCGTATTTACCATCACCGTAATTAGGATTTAATGGTTGTGGTGTACTGTCTATACAACCATTACTAAAATCTGATGGTAGGTCTTCTGTTAAGCTAACAATACCATCTTCACCAAACTCATCGTTACCATTATCTAAGACACTAGAGGTACCACCAATATACATACACACAAATGATTGCTGTGCTGTTTGTTCTAGACTAGTAAAGGTTCTAAAGGAATCTTCCCAATCCCCCTCCTTAAAACTAAGGAAAGTACTTAATGGGAAGAACTCAAAATTATTTACAGATAAAATTTGTGACATTAATGTAAACATATTTATATTAAAGTCCTTGGAAGCATCCACCAATTGATCCACTGAAATAACACACCCTCTTTGGGTTTTATCACCAACAACACTATTTACACCACCGATATCATTAAATGCCCTATCCAC
>Ga0222691_1000078_pt1 | contig 42213 bp, 50 predicted proteins | sample AntAcemetage1237_FD_179839 | JGI IMG/M metagenome (GOLD analysis project Ga0222691, IMG submission 179839) | Saline water microbial communities from Ace Lake, Antarctica - #1237 | ecosystem: Environmental > Aquatic > Non-marine Saline and Alkaline > Saline | place: Antarctica: Ace Lake... | reverse complement strand
GGAACATATTCTCCTTTAAACTTATCAGCTATACGTTGTGCTGTTAAGCCAGCCCACTCGTGTTCGGGAACCATAGATAATTGGTCCCTATCTCTAAGAGATTGAAGTAAACCTAAACTACTGCGTAGCTCTACTTCAATCATATCTTTAAAACTACTCATTATGCTAGTATTTTAATAATACGAGATTTGTTAACCCCAATGATTTCGAACTCTCCGTTCCAACCTTCGTATTCTTTATAGATTTTGACCTCAGCTTCTGTAGCTGATTCAGCGTCAATAAGGAACTGCTCGCTTGTTTTTTTTACTTTACCTCTTTCGTCTTCGGTCTTGATAACGACCTTTCCTGTCCAATAACTCATAACTTTATACTTATTTTAATTTTTATATTTGATGTCCTCCGTTGTTGATTTTCAATGAATCGAAAAACTCCTTACGTGAAAGATTATTATTTTCTCTAAATACACCTGATGCTTTAGTAGTAACCATTGAGGCACCTTGGTGTTTAACACCCCTACAACTTACACAATTGTGTCCGGCTACTATTGTTATAATAACGCCTCTATTCCCCTCAGTTACTTTATCTACTGCGTTGTGTATTGCGGATGTTAATTGTTCTTGTATTGCTCCTCTTCTACCGAATAGCTCTACGATTCTATTTAGTTTCGATAAACCGATTACTTGCCCACCTTCTCCAGCTATGTAACCAATATGAACTACACCCCCAATGGTTTGATGGTGATGACTGCACATGCTCGTTAAAGGTATATTACGTTCAATGATTATACCATCATACCCATCGCTTGGGAATGAGGTGATTGGAGACATTGCTGTGTATCTACCCGCCCATAAATCATTTACATAACTTTTAGCGACTCTCCTTGGTGTTTCCATTGAATTGGGGTCGTTTTCCCAATCACATTTTAGAGCTGTAAGGAACTTCCCATAATGAATTGATGCTTCATCAATCATTTCTTGTTTTTGGATATCATTGAGGGGGAACCCTTCAGCAACCCCATTTGCGAAGCCTGTTTGAACAACTTCTAATTCTTCGTGGATTTTTCGACGTTTGTTTTCCATTTATAACTCTTTATTTAATTGAATATACGAAACCTATTTATAAAGCCCAAATTGAATTTATCTTTTCTTACGATTTTCTGTAGATTCTAAAGGTTGTGTATTAGTAAAATTAAATGCTTCCATTTGTTGGGTATACTGGGTGAAATCGAATTTATATAGACATTTGATGTGGTCTATTTCCCAATATGTTCCGTAATTATCCCAACTCATATTTTCATCAAATTTACTTTCTAAATATAATTTATAATCTTTAATAGAACAACCTAAGAGTTTAAGTGTGGGTTCGTGTTTACTAATACCTTTAAGAACTTGATACATTCGAATTCGAACATTATGTCCTATTTTTAAATTTGGGTTTTTTAAAAGAGTTCGTTTATGGTATTCCTTTACTTTGTCTCGATTATCTTTTTCCCAATTTCTTTGATATTCTCTGTCTTTTTCGAGTTCTTCCTCAGTTTTACTAGCAAAACGTTCTTTGTAGTATTCATTATACTTCCCTCGACGTAATACTAGATGTTTATCATAATATTTTTCATTATATACTTTTGTGGCACAAGGTTTACATCTATAGGCTCGCCCTAAAGAACGGGATTTGTCTTTTGAGTATTCTTCTAATGGTTTTTCTATTTTACAATAATTACATTTTCTCATGGGTAGTGGGTTTTGTTTATACATATGTAAAAACCCCACAAACCATTATAAAGCCCAAATTGAAGGTAAATTTCTCATATGACCTTTGTCATTATCCATCCCCATCCCAGTTATCCATTCATCTTTAATTGTAAAGGCATGATATGATTTTTGCTCTGGGGTTGGGGATGTTTCTCTAGTAATTAGAGTAACAATAGAGATTGAAGCAGGTTTTTTAACTTGTAAATAATCTAAAACAGCATTCATTGTATTACCTGAATCTAAAATATCATCTACGATATAAACATGCTTACCTTTGATGCGTGTCTCTAAATCTTTAGTGATTTGTATATCGCCTTGTTTGCGATTTACATACGATTTAACGCGCATAAAATCACATTCCACGTCAAGTGGCATCGAGCGAACTAAATCGCTGTAAAACGCAAAACAACCATTTAACAAACCTACCATTACAATAGGGGTTTTATCCCCTCTATGATCGTCTGCTATTTGTTTTCCAATAATTTTAGTTTGGAATTGAATCTCTTCAGCTGTAATTAGTTCTTTCATTATAACTTTTCTCTTTTTGTTTTACAATTTCCACATAACATAATAACATACGAGGGACCCGCTAAGGACTCTGGGATTTTATGTTTTAGGATGGTTTTGTCAGGGATGCCGTTTAGGCAATCCTGACAAATTGTGGTTAGTTTAAGTTGTTTTTTAGCCATCACACCATCCTTCTAGTGTCGAAGGCAATTATATGGTCGCGACCCGTCATATTATAACCTTTTTCAGCACACATATCAAATACTAAGGGATACATTTTAATTAGTGTTTCTCTAGTATCACCCGCAGGCATTACAAAGGTTTTATTTTTAGGGATATCGAGCTCTTGTCTATAAGCTTCTATTTCAGCAAGCCCATCATCAGTACCATCCCAAACAGGTTTATAATGATAGTCATCATGATAACTAATACTCTTTCTAATGGCTTCAGTGTTAAGGCGAAGACGATTGTGCGTCTTAACCATCTTCTCATCCGTAACTGACCCATTGGGAGTAATGGCCCCAACAACAGGGACGCTGTTACTAAACTTAGGTGAGATAGAAAGGAGACCAATCGGGTAATCGGTTTCGAGGAAATGAGAACCTTCAGTCTCGATAGTAATGAGGATACCTCTTTCATTTGCAAAGTGTGTTAGTTCGTTTACTAAGGTGGGGTGCATTGTTGGGCTACCACCAGTTAACATCATTTCTTTAATGTGAGGATTCTCATCATATATTTTAATAATGTCATTAAACTTAAATGTGCCTTTTTCAGGGTGAACCGATGTATACCAAGAATCGCACCAACCACCTTCACCAAAATAACAGCGATGAGTACAACCTGTAGTACGAACAGCAATAGTAGGACGTCCAAAACGTGATCCCTCTGATTGAACACATCTATATAGCTCAAGAAGAGGTAGGACTTTATCATAATCTGTAATACGACCTAAAGGAGCCGTTTTATCCCATAGTTTGGGATTAATAATTTGAGACATAATATGCTGCGTTTTTTCCGTGTTCCATAAATTTAACTTTAGAGATTTTTACTCTACCACCAGTTTCATTATGAACAAAATTATCGATTTTACCAAAAATATATTCTGCAAATTTTTCAGCACCAGTAGCTGGGATAACTCTTAATTGAACTAAACCTTCAAAATCTAATTTTTGGAAATGGGGTAAAGCAGGATCATCTTCGGCTACAATTAAAGTATGGTCGAACATATAATCCATCCATTCTTTAGGTTGCATACCATCAATTAATGTTTTAGCACGTTTCATACCCCCAAAATCCCAAACCCAATTTCTATCATCTAATTCACCTTCAAAATAAACTTTAAATGAAATTCCATAACCATGTAAAAAGCTACAGTGAGTTGTTTTTGCATTGTGTTGACGGAATACAGTTGAAAAACCATCAAATACTTTACTTGATTGAAATTTACCCATTTGTGAATTCTTGATAAGTGTTTAAGTAATCTTCGGTTTTAGCTTTAGTTCCAGTAAAACGATAAAATTCTTTACCTAAGTTATCTACTAGAATAACTGTTGGTAGATTTTTAACATTATATTGTGTTACTAATTCAGCTGAATATTCGGCGTTTATTATCTCTATAGTTACTCCTGCTTCTGCTACTCTACGTAAGACCGGTTTTAACATTTTACAAGCACCACACCAATCTGCTTCGAATTTTAAATATTTCATTTTCTTTGTTTTTAAGCTCATGAATTTTGAATCCATTATTTCTCTATCACTCATGGTCTGCTAATACTTTAGTTACTTCTTTTACTACGTGTTCCCAACTAACTTCACCACTCTCATCTTCGTATTGGATAGGGTCGGGACGACCTAAAGCAATGAATGCTTCAACACGTTCTACGCTGGAAGCTGATTTGTAATCGCTATTACCTGAGGGGTATGGTTTGTATGATGTGTTTGTTCTGGAGTATACCTCATTGAAATCCAAATCTAATTCTTTACATAACATTTCACCATCTTGTAAAATTGTAAATTTGTTTCCTAATAGGTAAGGGGTCCAATACGATACTAATTCACTATCCCAATTACCTAAACGGAAAGCAGCATCGTCAGCATCTCTAAATTCTTGCCTGCAATCAGGATAAATTGAATGGTCGCCTGCGTGGATTCCTAAAGCAATGTCAGTGTGTTCTCTCTTAGTTGTTGCTATTGATAAGGCAACTGCTTGGGCGATTGAAGCAAATATTTTGTTTCTATTTGGAACAACTGTTGCTTTCATATTATCCTCAGCGTAATGTCCTTCAGGCACATCCTCACCACCTTCTACTAAAGCGGAGTTGAGTAAGTCTACTAACCCATCTAATTTAATTTGTTTGTATTTGATTGGGGTGTAAATGTGTTTATTCCCTTTCTCTTCATTATACACCTCCGAGTTTGCGTTTAAATAATCAACTAATTGTTGTGCCCTCTCTAATTCAACTATGTGTTTTTGTCCGTAGTTAAAGCTTAAAGCTGTTACTGAATCATATTCTTTGATAGCACGTAGGAGTAAAGTGCTTGAGTCCATACCTCCTGAGAGGCTGATTACACAATGTTTAGTTTGTTTGTAATCTATTTCTAATTGCATTATAATATAACTTTTTATTTGCCAGGTATTTTAAGCGTATAGGCTTACGCTATGTTTAAAAATATTAGTTGGGGGCTTAAAGCCCCCAATCTTAATATCTAATGTGTAGTTTTTTACTACTCGATAGTGTATTCTACTCTTCCGTTTTCGGAATTAACTAGTTTCATATCGCTACCTACTAATTTTAATAAATTTTCGAATTCTTTATCACCTTTTCTGGCTTCGATAACTTGTGCATCAGTAACTTCTACTGAGTAATAACGTAAATCTGAATTTACTCTTGTTAATTTTGGCATGATTCTGTTTTTAATTATTATTATTATGATTATTATTATTGTTTATAAATATTATATTTCTTTCATTACTTGATTTAACTTCGTTTGAATGAGTTCGAATGCTGGGTCTACTTCTTCTTCCCAAAAATTTCTATCGTATTTGGATTCACCTTCTTCCTCTACCTTCTCATCCCATTTATATTCATCTAAATCATGATATTCTTCTTGAATTATTTGTCCGTAGTACACTTCAAATACTCCAATTGGGTTATACCCTTCATCCCAATACCTACCTGATACTTTAATCTCATCATCAATTTCAGCCATTTGTCTATAAATTTCTAAAATCATATCTGATGGTGGGTACCAAGCTGTATCTAAGTAGATTTCACACATATTATCATTTGAGCGGTACATACCTTCATCCCAAATTGTAATCCATTTGGAACCAACTTTATCAATAAATAATTCAGCATCTGCTCCAAATTCATCTGCGATGTGAGGGTTTTCTTCTTGATTTGGGTAAGCACCATCGTGACATTTGTCAAATCGTTCTACAAAATTGTCAATTGCTTCTTTAGATCCTTCTATATAGATCTCTGTTCTATTACTATTTGCCATTTTATAAATCGTTTATGTATCTAAACTTAGTTAGATTATCTGCTAATAAATCCCAATCTACTTCTTCATCAAGCATGTAATAGTAATCATTCATGTTTGCTTTTGGTTTACTATCTAAACCCCAAGTGTTATATCTAATACCTTCTAGAGCAGCCATTACTGGGTTTGATGTATCTATTGATTCAATACATTCGTATCCTTTATACCATCCAAATTCCTGAGGGACGGCACAACCTAATAAATGTATTCTGTCGTTTTGAGAGATAACATTTGTTTTATATAGAGCTGATATTACTGAGAGTCTACCTAATGCTTTTCCTAAATCCTTGTTAGGGTGGGGAACAACATCATTGTAATAATCAGCACCATATGAAAATGCTATTTTGTTATATCCTAAGTCTTTATATGTTTGATAACAAGTAGCTGCTTCGTGTATTGTAGTTGCTTGAACTACTGCTACTTTCTCAACACCTTTAGGTAATGGGATTGAAGCCCATTTACGAGCATTTACAACTGAAGCATCTCTATCACACCAAACATCTGGGATTATGAATTCATTAGGTAGTAATTCCTCAACCCACTTTAATAAACCAGCATCATTATAAGCATGACCCAATTCATGAAGTGAATTATCTAAAATAATATAGCTTTTAGGGTCTTGACGATAATTTAAAAAATGTTCTCTATATTCCTCATCGTCCTCAAGTAAATGGACTAGAGCATATTGATAGTCATTAAATTGTATGCTATCCTCTAATAAACAGCGAGGGGTTTCATGACTTACTTTTATCATAACTTTTTACTTTGTAATAAATATAATTAAAAGCAGGTGATAATCCAAGTCCACTTAAAAGAAGAGTAAAAATATTTGGATGCCAATGTTCACCACATAAGCCTAAACTATGTCTTAGTAACTCAATCATAATGTTCTCCTGTATTTCCGTTTTGCCCTATAACTTTCATTCGTTTATCTGATTCTTCCTCATCCCACATAGGTTTGATTCCTATATCAGTGGGGGTTCCATCTTGATTGTTATTATAACTAGTAGTTGTAATAAAGTCAGATTTATCTTTTACTGCACGAGTAACTACTACGGACATAATTTTACCTGAGGTATCGTCTATAATAACGTGTCCTTGATTATTTCCAATTTCTAGTTTCATTTATTTTATTTTTTGGGTCTACCTCTTCTTGCTGCTTTTTTATTTGCTGCAGGTGTTACATATCTAAACTCCATACAAAACTTGTAATAAGATAATAAATCATCATTCCAATCACAAATTTCATTTATAAATTCGGTACGAGTCATTTTGAAGGTAGAAACAAATGCATCATATAATGCCTCTAAACGTTCATTATCCTCTCTATTAAAATCGTCCATCAAACGTTTGTAACGAGTCAAATCCATAGCTAATATATCTAACTGGTCTGAGTAGTTATGTATGTTGAGATTAACTTTGTCCTTAGCATTATGTAAAGCTAATTGAGCTTGCATGTAGTATGATGATTCGCTGTAATCACCATTTACAATTCTTTCTTTGAGAGTAACGCGTTTACTCAACGGCTTAATTCCGTCTGTATGACTGCGCCACCACATGAAGCGATTGTAATTTAACGGCTTATATCGCGCTAAATTCTGCTCAACTACATCACGACTATGTCGTATATTTTCTTCTCTAATAAAACTAAAAGGCATCGCTTGGGTTTAATAGGGGTAAATTCGTATATGGTTTAATATACACATCATCTTCCTCAGAGGCAACTATTTTTGTGGATTTTTTTGGAATAAGGTTGGGGGCATTATTTCGTGCCCACCTTACGTAGCTGGGGTCGTTTAGTTCAACGTCAGCTAATGTATAACCTTTATATTTTCCAAACCTAAATACCATTATATTAATTCAATTGCTTCAATTAACATTTTGAATTTAGTTTCTTGTCCCATCATATCGTAGGTGTATAAACTAACATAGCGATTACTTATGTTATCAACACACATTGAGGTGTATGTCTTATTTACATTGTAAGTATTTTTGTGGGCATTTATTACCAGTTTACTGAATGAGTAGAATTCAGTATTAAATGTAAATTCTAACTTTCCATAATCACCTAAATTTTCCAATGCTTGATTTAATTCCTTGTAAGTCATAACTATTATTTTCTTATTAACACTTAAATATACGAAAGGGCTTTCGCCCCTCCAAATAAATTAATACATTTCGCTTACTAAATGTTGATTATCGTATTCAGCCATTGATAAAGCATATACATCATAACCTTCAGCTTCCGTAACACAAATTTCATCCTTACCATCAAAAATGACAGCACATTTGTCACCTGTCATCGCACATGTAAAAAATCTAACTAACTTTTTCATAACCTTTATTTTTTTATTGGCGTCTCGCCTTATTCAACACCATGAATATACGAAGCCCCTTTCGGGGCTCCAAATATTTTAATATGTGTTTTTAATTAAAGTGCGCCGCTGTAGTGGGCGTGAGTCCAATTAAACTTAGTTAAATCAGCACCCCCATTGAGTGTATCTATAACTACGTTTGTTAATGAATCTGCTTCTATGTTAACTAAACCTTCAAATTGAATATACCCTTCAGCACCATCTCTAAAATGAACTTCAGAACCGTCTACTGATATTAGTGTCCCCCGCTCCATAGAAAATGAGGCATTCCAATTTCCTTCACCACCATCTATCTCTAATGCGTGGTCAGAATCACTACCTTCAATAGAAACAAAATTGATAAATTCACCAAAAAAAGCTTGGTCGATATCAAAAGCATCGTCACCCTGAGCCCATACTAAGGTATTAGTTAAAATAACATTTCCACCAAAACATTCAATACCATCGTCTAAATTACCTATAACTTCAATATTATCAATTGTAGTTCCGGCTCCAACACCACCTAAGGTTAGCCCGTTTAACTCATTACCATCACCTATCAACGCGCCTGCGTGTCTAATGGAGATATAACGTAATATACCGGAATTATCCGTGGAATCCTGCCCACCATACAGCCCATATGATTCGTTAACTGGTATACCCTCAATGTTTGCGGGGGATGAATTTGCTGATATAGGGGCATTACCTAAAATTACTAAACCACCCCATAAACCGGCATCGGTTTCATCTAAATCTGTTTCTTGACTTAGGACAGATGTAAATGTAATTGGGAGTAAGGATGTTCCTTCAGCTATTATTTTACCACCACGAGCAACTACTAATGCTGTAGCTAATGAACCCTGCCCGTCTCTAGCTAAAACTAAGGTTCCAGCATCTATTGTAAGTATAGCACCACTTTCAACTACTACTTTACCTATCATCTCGTATACGGAGTCCCCAAACCAGTGGGTGTCTTGAGTAATTTTCCCACTAACTATAACATTATTTGAAGTTGGGGTGGGGGTTGGGGTTTTACAAGAAGCCGCTATTAATAAAGATGCTACTAGAAATAATATTGTTTTTTTCATTACCTTTTAGTTATAAATTATTTGCGTATAGATACGAACCTAATATTAAAAATAACGTGGATACGTAATATGACATTTTTACATTGATATGACGTTACGATGACTTACAAATATTTATGGATATGAGACAAATTATTATTACATTAGTATTACTACTTGGGCTAAATTTAAGTGCCCAAGAGAAAAAGGCATACCAACTTGAAAATGGTATAATCAAAGTAGAACAATTCTATGCTACAGGAGGAATTCAACAAATTAGCTACTACCTTGAAGGTATGGGAGTTGGGACTTGGTTAAAATACGATAATAAGGGTAATTTAACATCTAAAGCCGAAGTCAAAAATGGGCGGCCTATTAAAGTTACTCATTATAGAGATGGTTATACTACCATTATTAACCGGAAAAATAATTCAGTTACAAAAGTAAAAAAATAGGTTTAGTAGGTAATTGTTAAATCGTTATATTTTCTCAATTTTTGAAGTTCTTGATTTTTTAGATTATTTCGTTTTTAAGTTTGTATCCTTTTGGGATATTGTCTCTATGAACTACCATAGTATGGGTACCATATATTCTATGAGGTCTTTCTACTAGGACTAACCCATCATCCTCTTTAACATTAGATTGAGGTTCCTCATCTAAATTTATCATTTTATCTAGTTTATTAAGTTTTCTTAATATATCTGAATGGGATGGGGAATTGAAGAGTTCTAGGGTTTTAACGAGTTCATTTTGTTTTTCTGAGATTATAGTTAATTCCTCTAAATTTGGAATTAGTGGTATTTCTATTTTAATTTCATCTACAACTTTTTCTTTTGTTTTTCCTTTTAATAATTCAAAAGAATAATTAGCAGCAATTACTAAGGCAATAGCTAAGGGGTCAAATACAAATATAATAGTTAATAATAGATAATTAATAATTTTATTCATTGGGATCCCGGTTAAACCCGAAAGATATTTAAGAGGGCCCAATTCTCCTGCTATATCGTTATTAATAGTAACTTCTACTATTTCAGTCTCGTATTCAAATAGTCTTTCATTTAAACCATCTACTTTGGAATTGATTTCGGTTTGACGTAAAATAGCTTGATCTAGTTGTTTTTCTAAGGCCCTACGAGTTGAACTAGATGTTGTAGTAATAATTTGTCCAGTTTCCCGGTCTTTATACTGAATTGTATTGTTGGATAAGCCAGACCTCAATTCAGCCACGGCCGTATTAATACTTGTTTTTTCATCGCTGTAAACCGCGAGTTGTTCCTTTACGTTATCTCGTTTAGTTTCAATTAATGAGATTTGAGAATCTATACTTCCTGCTTTAGCTGCTGTTTCTTGGTAAGCAGCTGATAGGAAACCATAAATACCCATTGAAGTGATTAATACCAGTACTACAGCTGCTACAGTTAAATAATATTTTAACAGTTTTGGGATAGTTTTTCTATATTGATAGAGTAAAGAAGCAATAACTAATTTTGCTACCTCTAATGAAGTAGTCATTATTATTACTGCTAAAGCTGCTCCCGCAAAGAGTTTACTAAGGCCGCTAACGGAGTAGAAAGCAGCAGAGATAGAAACCGATAAGGCAGATAAGGCAATTATAAAAGGAAATATCCTTTCTTGTATTTTTTTCCACATAGGGATTTATTTTCTAAAGCCCTTATGATTGTCTATGCGGTCTAAAATTTTATTTAATTCTTCTGTTTTTATAAATCCAGCCATAGATGCGTTCTTAAGGGCACTCATTAATTGTAGTATTACGAACGGTATAATAACTACTTCACTAAGCCAAGCTGTCCCTTTAAATCCTCTTTCTACCATTAAGATTACGGTTAAAAAGGCTATCCAAGTTACAGTACGTTTTAATACACGAACGGCTTTACGGGTTTGAAACCCTTCACGTTTTATACCTAAAACAATGCCAAAGAATCCATCAATGAATATTACTGCGATTAATGCTAAATATTGTTCGGCGTTGCCCATTGTAAGCTCTAAAAAATAAGAGCATAAAAAAGATACAGTCACTAGGGGTACGGTTAAAAAGGTTAATGTTGTTGATTTCATATTACTAAACATAAATAAATTAAGCCTCATAAGACTTTGTATAATAAACTTTTCCGGAGGAATTTCTTTTGGCCGTTAGGATTTGACCTCTTTGTTCTCCAGCACTGTTATATGAAACATGGACCCAATCAGGTCTTTTATTATTTCCAAATTCCCAAATTAATTGGTCAAATGGTAGGTTTTCTCTAATATAGTGAAATATTTCTTCATTTTCGGGACCACTTCTATGATCCATATCTATATCAATTGCTTCACCTTTTGAATGTTGAGAAGTTTTAGAACCACCAATCGCTTCGTTTAAAGCTTGACTTCTATATCCTGAAGATATAAAAATAGGGGTAGCAAAGTGTTCTCTAATAGGTTGGAAGATGTTTTCAGCTAGTAATTTAGCCGCTTCTAAGTGTTTAGCTTTAGGGGTATTATCAATACCTCTTCTTTTAGCAGTTTGAGAGTTAGTAAACTCGCCTAAAGTTAGATTTTTACTTAATTTCATTTTTTAGCAAATTTTTCTAAACCAGCAATACCGAAGCTACCTAAAGTAACAAATACGAAGGAGTTAAAAATTGTGTCGCTAATTATCAATTCTTTACCCATAATACCCGTAATAAGGTCGGTAGTGGCAAATATCACCATTACAGCGAATGACAAAAACCCAATAATGGTTTTTTCATTGTAGGTGTTATCATCTTTAAAAATGTCTTTGAAACCCATGATTCTGTTTTTAAGGTTATTTAACATACAACTTAGATTAGGTGAAACAATTTATATGGTTATACATATAAAAAAAAGAGGGACAAATGCCCCTCTAAAAACTTTTATAAAGTGTTTTTTTTATTTTTTAAAGAATTTTTTAACTAAATCCCAATTGCGTGTAGCGAATACACCAAAAGCAAAACCGGCATAAATTTTGTAACTAAACGCCCAAAGAATTAAACCAGCTAATAAACCTAAGATACCTTCGATACCATTAGCTACGATCCAATCTTTAACAATTGTAAAGACCTTTTTAATAAAATCTAATACTTTTTTCATAATTATTTTGTTTTTTATTATCAGTTATACATATTATATATATTCAAAACCCACTAACCATCACAAGAAATACATTCATCACTGGTTCTTGTGCCTAAATCACCTTTAATTACTGAATCAGTCCTTAGATAATATAATGTTTTAACACCCAACTTCCAGGCTTCCATATGAACTTGATTTATCCATTTAGGAGAATCAGTAGGGGCAAATGCTAGGTTTAATGATTGAGTTTGGTCAATATACTTTTGACGTATTGCGGCTTGTTGAACTAATGCCAGTTGGTTTATTTCAGCAAATGTCAAAAATACTTCCTTTTCGTCTTCAGATAAAATATCGTGATTAAGGTTTTGAACCGAACCATTATCTCCTAATATTTGATCCCATACTCTATTTGTATTTTTTCCCTTTCCAGTTAATAGAGTTTCTAATATAGGATTTTTAACAATAAATGTTCCTTTAGCACCGTTGAATGTATAGATATTGGCTGGGTTGGGCTCAATACCTGCTGAACAACTGTTTATACGAGAGTTTGATACCGTAGGAGCAACAGCCATTACGTGAGTATTTCTCATACCTGTTCCTTTACACCAAACGGGTTCACCATATTCAGCTGCCATTTGGAGTGAAGCAGCTTCAGCTTTTTGTCTTATATCACTAAAAATAGTATGGGTCCATGCTGTAGCCCCTATTGAAGTAAATGGTATATTTTTCTGTTGTAGGAATGTATGCCACCCCATTACACCTAAACCCAGGGCACGTCCTTTTTTAGCGTGTCTGTGGGTGCGAATCATTGAATCCTTACCATTGGTTTTTTGGATGAATTCTTCCATTACGCCATCCAGAAAGTAAGTAGCGGTTTCAACTACATCTGTATCCTTCCACTCATCATACTTAGCTAAGTTTAGAGAGGACAAACAACAAATAAACGAATGTTCTTCATCTGTATGAAGTGTAATTTCGCTACAAATGTTAGTCATTGAAACCTTCAAATTATTCATCTGGTATGCCAATGGGTTTACCTTGTTGACATTGTCACTAAACATAATATATGGTTCTCCCGTTTCTACACGCGATTTAAGTATCTCAAGCCATATAGACATAGCATCCGGGTCCCTATCATTTAAACGGCGCATAAACGCATCATCTACCATTACAGCTTGATGTAGGTTTAGACATTGTCTGTTAGGGTCACCTTTAGGTCTTCTAATTTGTAGAAATTCCTTAATATCAGGGTGGTTAATATTTAAATTTACAGAAGCAGCGCCTCGTCTTACACTACCCTGATTAGTAGCAATGATTGTAGAATCATAAATTTTAGCCCAAGGGACTATTCCTTCGGATTGTCCGTTTCCGGTAATTTTAGTTCCTCTTCCTCTGATTCTGGAAAGGGATATTCCCACACCCCCTCCGTAGGAAGTAAGGCGCATAAGCTCCGCATTAGTGAGTCCAATACCGCGGACCGAATCTGGAGTATCAATACCAAAACAGCTAATAGGCAAACCACGATCAGTCCCAGTATTACTAAGCACAGGAGAAGCAAGTCCAATCCAACCATTCCAAATGTATTTAAAAAATTTATTTTCTAAGTCAGGGCGATTTAAACGCATCGCAACAGCGTGTGCTACTCTTCTGTAGGCTTTTTTAGGTGTTTCACCTAGCATTAAATATCCTTTAGATATAGTAGACAATGCTACTTCATCCATATAAGAAGGATAATCTTTACCACTTTCCCATTGTGTATAATCCATTACTAAACTATTGTTATCCATAATTAAAATATGCTTTCATCCCAACTCATAGTTCCTTTAGAGTAATTAGTTACCCTTGTGGAGAAAAAGTCGGAGTGTTGTTTTCCTGCTGAAAGGTGGTCAAACCATTTCATTCTACTTACGGCTGTCATATCAACACTATCTATAATTGGTTTGTAACCTAAATCTGCTAATTTAGTATTAACTCTATTTTTAATAAAATGAATTAAATCATTTTTATTACATCCTTCTAAATCACCTAATTCATAAACTTTGTTTATAAAGTCAATCTCAAGTTTTAGAGATAACAATGCTGCTTCATTTATAGCTGCTTCAAGCTCTGGTGTTTTGATTTGAGGATTCTCAGCGATAAGTGTTCTAAATAGCCAACATCCGGCTTCTGAGTGGAGGGATTCATCTCTAATAGACCACTCAACAATTTGACCCACTCCCTTAAGCTTGTTTCGCATCTTGAAAGATAAGAGAATGGCAAAGGAAGAGAATAAGTTAACTCCCTCGGTAAATGCTGAGAATACAGCGAGTGATTTAGCAATCTCGTGAAGGTCTTTTTCACCATTAAAACTATCCCTAACAGAAGTAAGAGCTTCAATTTTAGCCATCGTAGCCTCATCTTCCATAAACTCATCGAAATTTTCAAGTCCAAGTGTTTCATTTAATAGTGAATATGCTTCAGCGTGGATTGTTTCAAACGCACCAAATGTTGTAGCCATCATAATAACTTCAGGTTTTCTAAACCATTTTGTTACTAACCCTGACCAATAATCATTTACTACTGTTTCGGTTTGAGCAAATCCTTTAAGAATAGACCCAATAATATTTTTTTCTGTTTCATTTAAATTCGAGTTCCAATCCGTAATATCACTCATCATTGGGACTTCTGTGTGTAGCCAGTGGGCTTGATGTTGTTTTAACCAATAATCAGCTGCTTCTTGATATTCGAATGGTTTATAAACGATGCGTTCCTGCAAAAGGTCTTTTTTTGCCATTGTAGTTTTTTAAATTAAAAATTAAGAATGTAATAAATTGCGCAACTGATTTTTTTCAGACAAATTAAAATTGTCCTTTATTTTAGCACTTTCATTGGAATTAAATTCAGGGGTTCCAGCTAACTCTTCAAACTCTGCATCGCTGATGATTTTATATTCACCAATGGCGATATTAATAGCAGCGTTAAAAGTAAGTCCATCCATCCCGTATCTATTCTTCATTATATGAAGTTTACCAACTCCAGTTTGCTTATCTTTAGCACGACGGCTAATTGAAGCCGCAAAATCGGTAATCATCATTTTGTCATAAGAGCCCGCCGCTTTATGTCCTTCAATCACTTCGTCTAAAGCTCCTTGTCTGTTAACTTGAGAAGCGGACCAAATTGGGATATTAAGCTCGCGGGCTAATGCTTTTGTGCTTATATAAATATCGTCAATTTCTTCCTTACGCTCCTTACTTGTTTTCTTTGAACGAAGTAGGTCAACATAATCAATAACTACCAAATCTATTTTGGTACCTAAATCCTCACATTTCTGGATATGTGATTCAATAGTCGACATAGATGCCTTATTTGGTGGGAATTCTTTAATAATAAGATTGCCAGGTAACTTAGTCATTACTTCTTTAACCTTATCTTGGTGCATCATAATCTCATTAGCTGGGATTTTGGTAAAATGAGCATCAAATCTTCTACCTACATAATCCTCACCTAACTCTAATGTATAATAGACTACATTAAATCCCATTTTTACAGCATTACCTGCTAAAGCAACTAACGACCAAGATTTACCAGCACCTGGACCACCAAATATTAAACCAAAATCTCCATTACCTAAACCACCTTGAAGGATATTATTAAATTCTTTCCAAGGGGTTGGGATAGTAACTCTTTGCTCTTCACGGTAACGTGTTTCAAAGTCTTTAAGATACTCATGCCCAATATGCTTATCCATTCCTGCTTTTAAAGCATTATCGATTAAACCACGGATTGAATCATAATCTTCTGCCTTAAGTAAATCAACACTACCTAATAGTGCTTTTTTAAGTTGTTGGTTCTTACAAAATGCTGAAAATTCAGTTTGAATATACTCCGAATCTGTAGATACTATTTTGTAAGCATCTCTAAGTTGTTCTCTGATGGATAATTTTAAAACATCATTAGTAACTTTTTCATATTCTGATTTTAATACCTCTGGTGTAGGGGTAGTGTGATATTCATTATAATACTTTAAAATGTTATCGATAATCCACTTATGGGCTTGATTATCAAAATACGATGAATCCAATATATCATGGATGTTAATTAAAAATTCTTTACGATCGAGTAAGGAATGAATAACCTTAATTTGAAATGCTGAGCCATATGTATTTAAACTACTTAATGTCATTTACAAAACTATTTAATGTTTGGAACTGGTTATTAACCCAAAATTCAGGGTTTTTAATTAGATGACGTAATCCATCTTCTTGATAGAATCTAAGAAAAGCTTTTTGATTTAGCACGGGTGGATCAATATCTATTTGTTCCTCTAAATAAGCCTTTTCTAAATCATCTACCATTGGATTATGTAAATCCATGATTTTATAATTTTTACGTAGACTTTGTTCCTCTAATACTATACGAGAATAGATAAGATGTTCCTTGTGTTTTTCTGCTGCTATTTCAAAGATATCATCTAATGTTAATTTACGTTCATTTAATTCAGGGAATAATTTACGTAATTTTTTCTCTCCTAAACCTTTTATACCAGGGATTTTATCTGAAGCATCGCCCATTAGGACTTTATATAAAATAAAATTCTCAGGTAAAACATTAAACTTAGTTACTACAGTTTCAGGTGTATAAAAATCCTTTTCAATAGGACGATACACACAAATTTTATTACTTGTTAATTGAATAAAATCTTTATCACTTGATACAATAAACGCACGAGAGTTGTCATGAGTATTGGTGATAGTCGTCGCTAAATACGCGATTATATCATCGGCCTCCACTTTGTCGAGCGCTATGGTTTTTACAGGGAGACACTTCAAATAATCGATTAATCTTACTATTTGATCTAATTTAGCATCGTGTTCATCCCCCACGTCGTCAAATATCTCCCAGTTAGTAATACGAGACTGATGACGGCCTGCCTTGTATTCTGAAAGGATATTTTTACGATTTATTGATGAATTTTCTCCATCAAAGATAATATACATTGCTGTTGGCTGAATAGCATTTATTAGAGTCCCCAATGAACGAACAAATCCTCCTAACCCTCCTACATGAACGCCGTGCTCATTTACAATATTGAGCATTGCGAAGTTTCTAAAAAATAGATTTAGACCGTCAATAAATAAAACTCTTTCATGTTGCGAGGAGGGTGTCTCCGGCTCCTTATCCATGTTATTGAGGAGCTCTAATAAATCCGTATTTGCCATAACTTAATCTGGTTCTTGTTCTATAAATACCTGGGGAGCAGGTTCCTCATAAACTTCTTCAATAATATCAAAATCACCCCCACCCAAGATCTTACTCCATTCTGCGGTATGGTCATCTTTATATTTTTTAAGGTCTTTTTCAGTATCCTCAATAAAACCATGTGGTGTCATAATGATTTTACCTCTAGTGGTAAGACCATTAATGTGGTTTTTATCAATTTGTAAGTTAGTACGTTTAGCAAATTCAACTTGCTTTTTATCTTTAATCGCTTTGATTTTAGATGTTCCAGCATTAGCAATATTACCAAATGTTACTACAAACGTAGCATCAAACCACATAGCAAACCCACCTTTATTCATCAACTTTGGTTTACCCATAGGTCCTTCGGGTTTTGCTGTCCACACTTTATTAATACAAACTAATGTATTGGTATACAATGATGACTCTTTACGTGATAATGTAATCCTTTGATTAACACTATTACCAAATTGAGTTGACATAGCACCAGCATTCCACTCATTATTGTTCTTATTAGACCTAATAGATAGCTCACACGGAACTGAACCAATAGAATCCCAAAGGAACATTAAATCATATGGTAGGTTACCTTTTTTCTGCTCATCTAGTAAGTCAAGAATAAAAGCGGCAACATCTTCAATAGTATGGATAGTTTCACGATCAGCGTAAATAAAATTACCTTGATAATCTATCAATTCACCTGTTTCTTTATCAAATATTTCTTCAATGTCTAAACCCATTTGCATAGCGTGTTCCCAATTCCATTTCATTTCAGTAATAATGAATACTGGGAGGATACCTGCTTTTTGAGCACTAACAGCAGCCTCAATGAGTGCTGTAGTTTTACCTGTATCACTATGTCCTCTTAAAAGAACAATATGACCTAGAGGTATTCCAGGTACTGAAGTAACTTCTTGGAAGGCGTTACTTAGTGGGACCCACTGTTGGGGTTTAAACTTAACGTTCCCACTAAGACCTTTCTTATCCTTAAAGCTACTAAGATCAAACTTAGATTTTATCTCGGCAGACACTGCTGCTGTTAGAGATTTACTTGCTTTTCTAGCCATACTTAGAATGGCAGATCATCACTATTACTGTCCTCGAACAAACTATCGAATTTATCGAGTTTTGTTTTCTTTACGTTGTCAGTAGAAGTGTTAAGCGAGTAATTAGTTTGGTTAAAATTTGATTCCTTTTCGTCATCAATGATATCACCTTCTTGAGCAGCATCTTCTGGAGATAGCCAAGACTCAAGATTTGATTTCATTTCATCGTAAGGGATTTGCTTAAATACTCCTTGTGGATCTACTTGGTTACTTAACCAAGACTCTACTTTTGAAGCATCAGTATCTAATGATGTTTGCTTCATTGAGGGAGTAGCTACAGTACGATTGTACTTAGTACCAGTCATCTCTGGCCCTTCAGTAGTAAGTTTAATATCACGACCCGCAACTACATCAGTAAAATCACCTACTTCTTCATCCATTGCCATTGACAAAAATGATGAGTATAGCTCTTTACCGAACTGCCAAATCTTAACACCTTCCTCTTCCATACCACGAACGATAACAGGAGCAAAGTAACGAACTTTTGGTTCGAGCTTTTTAGCCAATTTCCAGTTTTCGGGTTGGTCGGTTTGACGGAGTTTTTTAGCGAACTCAACTAATGGGTCTTTCTCATCAAAGTTAATTGGAGAAATCATCACTGGTTTCCCAATACCATAATGGAAATACAATTCACTAAATGGAGTTGCTTTATTAAACTTAGAAGGAACAATACGAATTGTTTGTTTCCCTACTGATGGTTTCCAAAACAATGACTTACCATTGTTTGAATTGTTGGAGGCTGGTTTTTGCAGGGCCTCCAGGCGCTGCTTGATTACATCTAAATCCATGTTTATAACTTTTTATTAATGATTAAATATACGAAACTATTTGGTGGACTCCAAATTATAGTTCAATGATTTTGTGAATTTTTGTTTTTAGTTCTTTAAGCTCATTCTGTTGAGTTAAAAGGATTGTATTACGATAGTGTTGCCAGTCTACTCTAAAACGCGAATCTACAACACCCCCATTTAAACGTTTTATTAGTTCGTTTAGGGCGTTAATAGTGTAAAGTGTATTACTATCTTTTTTACGATGAACTAAAATTGTATTCTCTGGGATTGAGGATACGTTATGTTGGTCAACATTATATGTAACAACATACTCGTCGTTACTTTTTATATGTAGTACAAACATCTTGTTGTACATGATTGTATATTGTGATTGCAGATCTTCTACTAATTGGTCTAGGTTTTCTAGAGTAGTGAACGTGCAGAAGAGCTTGTTATTCAAATCTATTTTATTTTGGGGTGATGGTGTGTCTAACCCATAAATATAGTCGTAACTAGGCAAAATCGTAGTTGATTCCATTTTTTTCTTTTATTTGTAACTTTAATTTATAAAAAACCTTTTTAATCTGTTCTAGCACATCTAATTCACTATCATCCACATCGAGTAAAAATGAATCATACGTGTAAAGAACTAATTTGGTATTCATACCTTTTAATAATGTGAATATACGAAATAATATCTCGATATTCAAGCTCGTCTCCATGTTTTGTAAAATATAATTAAACAACTTTTGAGGGTTCATATCCTCTAAAACATCATTTTTGTATTCGTAATGAGAGATAGGGCAAGTGATAACGCCTTCTATTTGGAAAGTTTCCCAGGTCGTACGTATATACTCACTTGTAGCCTTAAAAAACGGAAGATCTTTATAGTTATCAAATACCCCTCCGTATAATTGTTTGAATGTTAATTCTTTTGCTTTCGCGTAATCCACTTTATACATCTCGGCAAATGACTTGTGAATGTCTTTATCACCAAAATCGTAATCCACAAGCATGGCAGCCAAAGTGGGATGGTAAGCACTAATATCAAACTCCACAAACCTGTTATTACGTGGAATAAAACTTCTCCTACAACCATTATCTTTTGGAAGAGCAGCGTAATTAACTCCGCCAAACTTATTTGAAGGTCTAGTCGTAAGCGTTTTATAGTTGTAACTAGTGTAGATATATTCGTCTTCAACTGGATGGAAATGTTTTTCAAATTCATCTTTGTCAATTTTTATGCCATTACGCTCTATAGCGTTAAACACCAACGCAGCCCGGTCATTATAGAACGGGTTTAACACGGTATTAACACGGTGCTCCAAATCATCATATACTTGCTCGTAAACCTCATAGTGCTTGGTAATCGGCACGAGTTGGTTTACCGTTAATAGATCCGGAAATCTATTGTATAAAATTGTATGGGCTGTGGTTTGTGGAAGTATATACGGAGGAGCTCCTAATGTTATATCTACGAGCTGTTTTAATATTGTATAGTGTAGGAATTCTTTTTTGTCTCTAACATATATCGTCTCTAGACTTTTTAACCATAAGTAAATCTCATCTTCGAATATATTTTCACATTCTGGATGAGATGTAGGTAGAATATACCCCTTATGACCTTGAATAGGTCTTACATAGAAGCCAATAATAGAGTTTTGTGAGGGATGTTGGTATGGGTTATTTGATATAACTTCTACAAACGCTTCTTTAAAACCACTATTCTTTAAAACCTCAAATTGTTTATTATTTTCTATTAACCAAAACATGGATATGAATATACAACCTTTTTTTTACATTATCACTCTTGATAGAATTGTAGGTAATTAAATCTTAAAAATCCTCCTAGGCCATTAATTTGTAAATTTTTCTCTGTAAATCCAATTTGTTTTGCGTTTATTTGTCTAACATTTTCTTTTTCTCCACTTATGACCCATTGTAATTGGAAATTTAAATATAAAGCACTACCAATGGATGATGAATAATTAGTTGATGAAATTTCTGTGTATAAGTTTTGGTTTGATTTTTTAGCAAAATACCTAGTAAATTCGCCATTCTCCTTATCATCCTGAGTTAGGATTGGGAAGTATGATACTGGGGCATATGGGGTCTCATTTTTTGAGGCTCCTATGATATTGCTATAACGAGAGTTCCAAGGTAAAAATCTAGGGTCTTCATTTCCTAATTCATCACCTTCGTCAAAAGAAGGTGTTGGTTTTCTTTTAATAGTAGGGTTAGGTGGTTGTATAAGTTCTAAATTAGGACCATCATTAGGCTCTTTTCCTGTAAAACTTTTACCATCTGAGGTATTAAAATAAGGACCAATATATGGTTTTTTAGTGGAAGATTCAGCTAAAGTACCATTACTATAGAATCCGGTTTGTATTTGACTTTTAGGATAGTACATATTATATTCGTTTACCAAATTTATCACATGCTTTATAATCACTACCGTTATAGTTAAGTAATTGCCCCTTATTACCATTTACGGAGTAACTTACATGGATCCATTGTGGGTCGTTGTTATCTCCCTTTTCCCAAATTAGTTGACCAAAAGTTAAATTATCTGCTATCCAGGAGAATACCTCACCTAAACCTTTACCTCCACCTACCGCATTAAAATCAACAGCTTCACCTTTTTGGTGTTGAGATGTTGTTGAACCTCCTATAGCAGCATTTACTGCTGGGTTTCTGTAAGCACTGATTATAAGCATAGTACCAAATTCATTGGTAATTGGGATTAATATATTATCATCTAGTGATTTTAATGCTCTTATTATTGAGGGGGTGGGGTCATTGATAATACCTGTAGTTGTTTGTGTTAAAGTATCTAAACCATAACTACCATTCCATTCGGCATCGTCTATATCTATAGATTCTTCGGGAACCGATAATCCAGATCTTCCTAAAACGGCATCAAAATTTTGGGAACCTGGGAGTTTAGGGACTGCTATAGTCTCTAATTTAGTATACCATTTATTATTTTGAATCTCGTGGGAAACTCCTTTAATAATCCAAATTAAGGTTTGTGGGTAATATTCAGGTAAAAATCTAACATCTACCTCTAACTTATCATATATTCTTATACCTGATATACCTTCCAATGTAACTGATATATTGATAGGGATCATTCCTATTTGATTAGTTCCTAGGGTTTGTCCGCTTGGTTCTAAAGATATTTGAGTTTTATTAAAATTTTCGTTTTCTAATTTAATAATTTCTTGGAGCCAATCTTTTTGTAGTTTTACAAATGAGGAATAACTTTTAGTATCAAAATCTTTAAAGTAGTATACATTTTCTCTATACTCTATATCAGTAACTACATTTTGGGTTTTGTTTGCTAAACTTTGTGATCCTATTCTTCCTTGGGAATAACCTAACCAGAGGTATTTTAATTGGTTTTTTATTTTATCTATTCTTTCTTGGGTTGTTGGGATTTTTGTACCATTATCTTTCCTTAATGAATCAATTTTTTCGGGGAAGAATCTATCTACTAATCCAGAGTTCCAAGCCGATAGACCCGTAGCATCCGATCCTACATTATTACTTTGTGCCTGTGCCCCAATTGTAACTTGAGTAGCAAAATCATTGGTTAGTTCAGTTTTAATATTGAAATCAGTTACAAATGAACCTTGATTTCCTAAACTACCTGTAGGGTTTATTCCATAAAGATTAATAATAGAATTTTCAACATTTTGAGTTCCATAGATTGGGGATTGATCATAGATCCTCATTACTCTATCATCTTCTAATCTAATAGAGAGTTTATTAACTCCACCCAAGCAACTATTAGAGGTTTGGCATAGTTCATCTACAAAGTCATATAAACTAATAGTCCCTGTTTTTTCGTTTCTCAAACCTTTAATAGCACTTAAAAGGTATTGATATTCAAAATAAATGTTCATTATCTTTCCATGTAAAGGGAAAGATTCTGTTTGGTTATTTGGGTTTTTTACATCATAAAAAAATTCTAATTCTGCTTTTCCTTTTAAATCAAATGTGCTAGCTTGGTTTATTGGGGGGGACCAGTCAAATACTTTTTGGTTTTTGTTTTTAGTTTTTTCTTGAGATAATGATTTTAATTCAGGTTTGGAATAAGGGAGACCGGTTCTAACCATTACTTTAGAAGGGTCAGCTGATACATTTATACCGGAGTAGTAACAAATATTTTTTAAAGTATCGGTATCTATATCTAAGATAGGTTCATTATTTCCTAATGAGGTGTATATTAATAGTCTATCTTTAATAAAATCTAAAATATCTCCTAAACGAATATAAAAATAAGGTTTTTCAGAACCAAAAGTAGCAGTAGCACTAACAATTTTTCCTATTGAATTGGAAAGTCGAGTATAATTTAAGGATTCAATTGTATCTCCTGCTAAAGAGACTGTTGAAGTAGATGAAGGTGTTGTTGAATATTGTGGTTGATCCTCTGTTGTTTGGGTAGGAGTTAATGTGGTTTTAGATATTGAATAAGTTGTGTTTTCTGTAGGAACTGATTTGGTCCCTTGCCCATCAGCACTTACTCCATCTGGAATAGAGGTTCTTGATTTAATAGTTTTTTTATCAGGGGAAGCTACTGTAGATAAAAAGGAGGTTAATGCTGAAGTTTCATTAGGTTGGGGTAGACTAGCACTACCCCCTGAAAGGTTTGTTGAAACCCCTCCATATTGCCCATCAATATTTAAACTTTCAATTATATCACCTTGACTAATTAACGATAAACTAATTTCATAATACCCTGCTGAGTTAAATTCCCAACTAAAGTTTTTTACTTTACCAAAAAACGCATCATAATTACCGTTAGATTTTTCCCTTCGTTCTTCAATTAATTTTAAGAATTTAGATGGGTTATCACTAATAGATTTATTACCATTTTTTCCTGATAGGAATATAGGGAGTAAACTAGTTACACCTTCGGCATTAGGGTTTGAAACATATTTACCATCATTATCAAAATATAGGGAGTTCCCCCATTCCATAAACATAGTATAACCTATTCTACAATATAGACTATCAATAAGACTAAATTGTTTTTCATTATTAGCTCTAATAGTTACAGAAGCTTCTCTTAATGAACCCATGTTTTTGGATTTAATATTAAAAGAAGTTAAACCTGGCATAGCACTCAAACCAAAACTAGTTCTACCAAACCCATAAGCTGAGTTATTTAGGAGGGAATCAGATGTAGCTAAACCTGAACGATAATAAGGGTTAGAGTATGAACCTGAGGAATTTACTTCAAAATAAGCAGTACCACCAAATAATACTAAACTATTAGCTAGCTGATTACCATAATATTCTTTTGGTAAACCTAGTTGTTTAATTCTCTTTTCACCATCATTATGAATTATAGTTTGGTCAACTATAGTACGGGTTGAGTTCCCTGAAGCAATGTCTGAATATGTGATTTCCTGAGTTTGGGTAGATACCCCTTGTACCTCGTCTGAAAATGATGTGTCACGATTTTTTAGTGGGGTAGTCTTATAGGTTGTTGTTTCAGAATTTTCAATATTAACTGAAGATGCTAATGCTAGATAAGCGGATTTACCATTTTCCCAAACAATCTCTTCTTGACTTTTTTGAATATTACCTAAACGTGTTTGTCTTTGAGATACTTGCTCGTCTACGTAAGGTTTAAAAGGTCCTCCTAGTAAATTAGTACCTTCGAAATTACTATCTGCCATAACTTATTCATTTATATTTAAAGCATTTAACACAAAAGCTAAATTATTGGGGATTCTAATTTGTACTCCTGATGGGGGATACATAGAACCAATATATTCTGGGTTTGCTGATGAGATTACCCACCAAAAACTAGGATTATTATAATACTGGTTAGCTAATAAATCATATCTGTCTTCGTCAGTAGTAATAACATATAAGTCATTGTTACTACGTGGGATTTCAACGTATCGATTAGCAGCGTAATAACGTCTGCCTTCTCGGTTTCTTTGAATTAATGTATTACTGTATCTTCCCATAATTACCCTCTATCTAAAAGTTCTAATCTTGTAACTTCTGAGTCAAAATCATCTAAAGGATTAATAAAATTAAATTGTCCATCAAATTCATCTTCTAACTCGTCCTCTATCCCCAGTTGTTCTGAAGTTGAAAATCCTAAATCTGGTAATGGTTCCTGAGAATTTGGTATTACTGTTGCATTGGGAACTCCTAAACCATATAAACTTTGGCTTATGTTTGTACTATTGGCTAATTGTATAAACTTTTGTTTTATTTGCTCTTTACCAAATATACCATTAGGATTTGTTGTATCAAAAGGTGAACCTATTGTTTGTGGTAAGAATGTTTGAATTGGTTTGAATTGAACACTAACATTAATAATATGGGTTAATTCTTTTACTGCTGGGTCTCTATAGTCAATACCACCTTCAGGTGTTATAGAAGAATTAGTTGAGGGAATGCCTATTTCCCATGGGGATTCACTAGGCATTGTATAGCTTAACGATGTAATTACTCCAGGTTGTTCAAAGAAATAACCACCAATGGTTAATTGATGAATATTACCTCTCATAAACCCGTTTGTGCTAAAATTAGGGGCTAATGTTGATTGGAGATAATTTAATTTTTGGTACATTATAGATAACTCAGGTTTTGATTGAGCTACTACTTGGAAACCAAAACTTACATCTCTACTAAATCCTTCATAATTAAAAAATTCTTCACCTCTACCCAAATATTTAAAGCTACTCCAATTAGCTCCCATGTTATCTGTTATAGCTCCATCAAAAAAAGCAGGGAAGTGAACAAATGTTTTTTTATTGGGAGTATCTGGGTTTATTACTGCAAATCTAAATTTAACAAAATCATTTTTAACCGTATTATCTGTAACATTTTTAGCATTATACATATACAATGCATTAATTTTGTTTACTACATTTGGCCTATTAGTAGTAGGGTCTTTTGCTCCTGAAGAGTAGTTTGATCTATTAAGAGCAGGGTTACCTGGGTTACCAGCGTTTACTCGGGTTTCAAAGTTTTTAGTAGTATAATTAGGAGCATTAGTTAAAGTACCATTGTTTACAGCTTGGATATATTGTAAAGTGCCAATTGTTTTAGGGGTTACCGCTTTTCTAAAATCCCTTACTTTGTTAGTTGTTCTAAAAGAATTATTACCTAGGGTAGACAATTCTCTACTAGTAAGAGTACCTCCCCCTCTACCAAAAAATGCTGAAGGGTTGCCTGTAAATTGGGGGTTGTTAATACCAGTTCTAGTGCCATCTTTAGCAAAATTAATAATAGTATTAACAGAAGCGACATCTGTACCAGCATTAGGTCCCCCTAAATAAGTAAATAAAGGACCGAAGGTTTGTTTTTTTATAAATTTATTATTTAAACTTAAAAGTCTTGAATTATTAATTAATAAGGGGTTTGATCTATTAACTAAATTGACGTATTGAGGTCTAGTGAAAAAAGCATTATTTCCTTCTGTTTCTAATCCTTGTTTATTAGGGTGACCTCCAATAAGATTCCCTGTAGGACCTGCTGCTAGTAATGCAGATAATGGAGTATATATTCCATCATTTAATCTTGCTCTATTAAGTGTTCTTACTAAAGTTGAATACCCAGCAAAGATATTTACCCCAGTCATTGATAACAAATTTTGTTTAGCAATGAATTGTATACCATTTGGGGTTTTAAGATCTGTAAACATTTTACCTAACCTTAAAACATCTGTAGTAGCGTCTACAAAGGCACTTGCCCCACCTCTAAGGATAAAATCACTACCATTTCCTATAGTAAAACGATTAGGTGTAGGAGCTAAAAAATCAGCTCCTATTGGTGTTGTTATATAGGGTTGATTACTCCAAGCACCATTTGGCCTATCACCGGGGACATCCGGTGAACCAAATCTTAATGATCTGAGGTCGGTTTTTAAGTCTACTAAAGGCATTTAATTATCCTGGGAAATTATCTGTATACTTAGCAGGAGTTAAACCGTCTAAATCCAATGTTGAGGGTTGTGGTTTTTTCTGCATATTTGGATTGCCATTGATCGAGTATTGATCATGCAGTGGTGATAAATCACTTGCACCCGGCATATTAGCAGGAGTAGCTCCATTAAATGAAGTTAAGTTTGAACCGTTGTTTTGTAATTTATTTAATAATCCCATAATATTGTGTTTTGTTATAAATATTAAATTTTATAGTTTACTATAGCTTAATGACTCAGCATACCCAACTTTCGATGAATCCATGTAAACATTTGAGTCTTTCTTTGCTATTTGTTCTAGTATGGATAACATTTTACCATCACCCCCACCACCTTTACCTACATTAGGTGAAGCCATTAAACTATCACCTGCTGTTGTAACTGCCATCGCTCCATATGAATCAGTAATTGTAAATGGACCATTTGAAGATGGTGCTATACCATCTTGTACGGATTGTGCTTTTTGAGTAGCTGCATACAAACCTGCAATACCGGCTCCCGCTAAAGCAAAACCCAAAACTGGGTTCATTTTAAATGTAGAAGAGAAAATGTTACCTACTGCTGTAATCAGAGATTGAATGGCTAGGGCTGATTGGTAGGCTATTAAACCCCCCATTACGGCTGATATTGCTATTAAACCAGTTTTTGAGGATGAAATAAATCCTACTAGAGCAGCAAAATTATCAATAATAGGTGAAAATAGGGTTCCTATATCACCAATAACACCCTTAACTTTAGCTAATGATGCTTCAAATTTTTGTGAGGCTGACATCGCTAACATAGATTGGTATGCTGTTTCACCATACGCTTCTGTAAATCCTTCTGCCCCTAAATTTATTAATTCCTGCTGGTAAACCATGTTTGCCATTTCTTCACGAGACATGCCTAATGCTGCAGCAGCAGCTTCTTGTTGGATCCTATTACCTGTAGCAAAAGCTTCAGTAATTGCAGCGTTTTCTCCTATTTCTTTTTCTAAACCTACTAAATCATTGCTTAATGCTAATTGTCTGGCTTTATCAAGGCTTATTTCCTTACCAGTTAACATCTGGAATTTTAGTTCATTTTCAATAGATGATTCAAAATCTAATAATGAACCTGCTATAGCATCAACTTGTGCTAAACTTAAACCTAATGCTCTTGCTTCAGTAGCTGCCTCAGCTAGTATTTCAGGTGACATACCTAATGACACTACTATGGCTTTAGACGCGGTTGCTACGTCGTTTAACACTGCTTTAGCACTAATAGCGACGCCGTTTTGTTGATTGAGAGCCGACACAGTAGCCACGGTATTTTCCAACACCCCTTCTGTATCCGTACTTTGTGTTCTTGCTAAAAGGGCTAATTGTGATGCTTCTGCTGTTCCTAAACCTAATTGTTTAGTTAAAGCTGTCATTGTAACTAATGTATCACCTCCAAAGTCAGAAACTATCCCAGTTTGTTCTGCTAAATCTGTAAATGCTTTATTAAGGAGTACTGAGGTTACATATAATTTATCTGAAGTAGCGTTTGTTATTGCTAGGCTATTTTGTAAGTCATAAGCCGCTTCATAACTAATTCCTAAGTTTTTCTGTAGATTGTTTATATTATCACTACCTGCTAAAGCTGCTTTAGCTAAGGCTATCACAGCAGTTTCACTTGCTAAGGATAATTTTTGAGTAGTATTTAAATTACCATTTAATAATTCAGCAGCTAATCCGGATTTATCTAAACTTAAAAGATATTCTTTAGCAGTTTTAGCTATGTTTCCTAAAATACCTCTTCCGACTATTTGGGCCGTATTTTGTTTTTCTAAGCCGTCAATAATGTCTTCACCTCTAGTTTTAACTTCAGCAAGTTCATTAAGTAATTTTCCCTTTAATTCAATCTCATTTTTACCTAAAAGATTAATTCGAGTTTGTATTACTGCTTCAGCAGCAGCTTGTTTTTCTCTTTCTTTTGCTAGTTCTTTAGTTATGTTTTGACCTTTATTTAGTTTTGCTTGAAGTGATAGTTGTGTATCAAAACTTGTAGTCATTTTTTTAAGACCACTTACAATGTCTCTTCCATAGCTTTTAGCTATCTTTTGACCAATATCATCTAATCCTTGAGCTTCATCAATAGCATCAGCAATAGCCTCTTGGATTTTAGCTCCAATATTTACAATAGCATCAATAACTCCTTCTAATTCTTCACGAGTTTCTTTTGCTGCTATTTTTGATTTATTTAATTCGTCTGATGCTGCCATAATCTATGTAATATGGTGATAAATATTAACTATAGTTAGTTTTATTAGGGATATTTGGGGAAGTAATTTTACCATCTTCTCCCACCATAGTCTTAACATTAGAATTATTTTGTTTTGAATCCTTTATAGCTTTAGATTGTTTATCGTAATGTTCTTTAATTTTATGGTATGTAAACTTTCTTAACCAAATGGGCATATCATAGACTTCTTGCCAACGATATCCCCCTTGACCATAAAAACAGATTTCGTGAATTTGGGTTAAAAAAGTAACTCGATAATCTTTAGCTGAGGTCGACGTCAGGCCAAAAAAAGTTAATCCCAATTGGGAGATTGATGGATTTTGTTGAAGAGGAGGGAAAAAAAGTTAAGTCAACGTCTGGTTGGACTTTACCAATATATTCTCTAAATGCCCTAGCGTCTCGAGCTAGGAAGGCTTGATCAATAAATTCTCGAATCATCTTAATTTCACGATCTCCATTAATAGAAGTAATCATATATTTTAAGCGAGTAGTTAACTCTGGGGATTCGTCTTTTTTTAATTTTTTTAATCCTTCTAATTCTCTATTAATTTTAACTTCATCACCATGAGTTAAAAATTTAAAGGTAATATCGTTATCTGAAGTTGGGAGTTTAAAAGAAAATTCATTTTGGCCTTTAATATATAAAGATTCATCTAAAGATTTATTGTCAATTTCAGATAAATCAACAGTTTCTTCTATACCTTTGTACTGGAATTTATATTCAGCTCCATATCCTAAAATACGAGCAGCAATCATTACAGCATTTTTATCACCAATAACTAAATCATTATAATCAAACTTAGTTATAATTAATGATTTTAATAGTTTATCTAATACAGTACCATTAGAGATATAGTTTTGATTAGTAAGGATATCTTCTTCCTTAGCAGTCATATACTTAATTTCAATAGTACCGTTTGATAGTGGGTGTCCTTCAGGATATAATAGACCTTTTGAAGGTAATTCGATTGTTTCTGTTGGTAAGTTAAAACTCATATCTTATTTTATAACGTTTATCGTGTATACATATGAATATAAAAAAGAGCCTGACCGAAGCCAAGCTCTATTTATAAAAATATTGATTTTCTTTTAGAAGTTTAAGATACAGTAATCTGGTTGTACTTCCATTGTTAAGTTAATAGCTTGATTTTCAGTATCCCAACCATACTCACCAAAACCTGCTGATGTAATCATAGCACCTTTGATAATCCATTCTGATACTACGTCACCTACTGGACCTAATACATTAAATGTTAAATCTTTCTTGTAGAAATCAGAGTAACCATCTCTACCAGTAACTGATTCGTGGTGTAGTCTTACCCACTCCATCACTGATTGAGCTCCTGAGGGGGTGATTGGATCAAATAACGTGAATGTAATTGGTCCCCAGGTTGATTTACCTTTAACAAAACGTTGAACGTTAATGTGGTTTAAAGCCACTGTACCTTGACTTAAAGTTACAGCACTTACAGCTTTTACGGTGTAAGCGGGGAAACCATCAATATACATGATGAACCTATTTGCTTGTTTTGGTTCAAACGCTGTAAAGAAAATTTCATTTGGATCTAATACTGCCATTGTTATTTATTTTATTCTATTATAAATATTCGTTATCTAAACTCTTACGCTGGGAAAGTTGCTCCCGTAGGTAATACGTTAAAGTCTAGGTAAATGAATTCTGCTGTTCTAGTAGGTTGTAAATAAATAGCACCTACTAATTGGTTTCTATCGATTACATCTGGGGTATTATTGCTATCATCCATTACTACTTTAAATGCATATAAACCTTGTCTTTGTTGAACTGTTTCCAAATATGGGTTTACTGCTGCTAAGAAGTTATTTCTTGTTGCTGCTGTATTTTGTTCAAATACTAAAGTTTGACCAATTTGACCAATATAAGATTTAAGAGCAATTAATAATCTTCTAACATTTACTCTATCTAAAGCACTTGCTTGACGTTGTAGTGTTTTCTGACCATATACTACTGTTCCTGTTCCAGGGAATGAAGCTATTGGGTTAACATTTGCTTCGTATAAAGTATCTCTATTTGCTTGAGACAACTTTCTTTCCGGGCGAATTACGTTGGTTAATCCCCCTCTGTTGATACCCGCTGGGGCAAACCATGGCTCGCTTACATTGTCGTTAAATGCGTAAACTCCCCCGATCATTGTTGACGCTGGGATCCAAACATTTTTACCGGAATCAGGTTCGAATGTCTGTAACCAAGGCCAGTATACAGCTGCGTATGAAGTATTCCTAGCATTAGCTTGACCTGTTGTAGTAGCAATGGTTGAACCATATAGTACAGGATCTAAAATATAAAGGCTATCTCCTCTACCTTGAGTATTATTAATTGCTGTTGTTGTTTGAGAAGCGTGAACTTTGTCTATCAAACCTGGGGTAAGTAGTGCATTGAATCTATAATCATCTTGATTAGATAATAGACTTAACATATTATTATAATCAGTACTAACCAAACCCTGAGTTACAGCTGAAGCACCAGTACCTGCTTTTTCGTAGTAATTACCACCTCCAGCTATAGTAGCATTAATGAGACTACCTACACCTGCTTGGAAAGCACCACCTATAGAACCTGACCCTAATGCTGGGATAGAACCTGTAAATTGCTCTTGAGCATTTCCAGCATTATCTAAATAATTTGGGGTTGGTTGATTTACTTTTTTAACTCTTACGTATCTAGAACCGTTTGCATATGAACCTGATACTTCTAAGTAATTTTCAGCTTCGTTGTAATTAAATTTAGTATCACCAATTACAGCTGAAATGAAATTTGGTTGATTTGGATCTAAAGATAAGTTATTAAATTGTTCTAAGACAACTGGGTTGTTTGTTGTATCATTTCCTCTTCTAATTACTAATGAAAAAGTTCCTGATGCTTCATTACGACCCACTACTTGCCATCTAACATTATCGGATGAACCTGAAACTAATGAGCCAGATACCATTGAACCTGTATTGTTCCAAATTTCACCTTTATCAATGGCTTCTAATTCAAATGAAGAACTCGCAAATGGATTACCATCAACAATTGAAGAAGTTGCATACGCCCAAGAGCTTGAACCTGATACTACTCTACTTACTAGTAAAGTATTACCTCCGTTATTGAAATAATTATAAGCAGCAATAGAAGTAAAGTAACTAAATACTTCACTACCGCTGTCAAAAGTAGTTCCAAATCTGTTTTGATAATCACTGTATGATGTAACAATTGTAGGTATTTCTACTGGACCTTTAACTGCAGGACCTACGATTGCAGCACCTACTTGTACGGGTTGTTGAGTAATAAATGACTGGTCATTCTCTCTTGCTAATACACCGGGTGATATTAAAGTTTCTGCCATTGTGTTGTAATTATTATTTTGTTATAAATATTCAAGAGAGAATCAAAAATTAATTCGATTTCGTGAATTCTCCTGTTTCTATGTTAATAGATCCGTCTCCATATTTTTGTTGAAGATCTTCTCCTAATTTATTCCCTTTTTTATTAATGTCCTTAATAGCATTTTTTAAATCTTCTTTTTGTGAATTAAGAGATAAAATTTGATATTCAATTTGGCCTAATTGGGATACAATTTCTTGTTCCTTTTGTTGGATGTCCTTAATAATTTGAATTTCTTCTTGGTTTAACGAAACTTTTTCCATGATTATAAATATTATATTATTTCTTACTATTTAAAATTTGTTTAACTTGTTTGAAAACTTGGTGTGGTGTTATTGATTTTTGACATATGTGTTGTTTGTCTGTTCCTTTCCAAATAGGACACCAATCCCAATCCCCAGCATCAAATTTAAAATTTGGATTAACCCAACAAGAATTACAAACACTTTCCTCACGTATACGAGTAACTTTAGTTTGGAATTCGTGTTCTTTAGAGGTAAAACCATTCATCATTACTGTTTTTTTACCTAATCCCCAATTAAACCAAGATAACCCTGAGCTTAAACCTATAAATAAATCAGCATTAAGTAAATAATTAGCTAGAATATCAAAAGGTTTATTATAAACATTAATTGTACCTGGGATATTGATTGGATTTTTAGTTAAAGTTATTACTGTATACCCTTGTTGATTTAATAATTTAGCTAAAACGTTCCAATTTTGTCTAGGCCACTCTTTACATCCCGCTGTTGATTCGGGTCCTATAACTACGTATTTAAACTTAATTGGGGTTGCCTTTTTATTAAATACTAACCCATGATTTAATTCTTTAAATTCTAAACCTAAAATGTCGGTGGCAGTTTGTTGTAGTGGGTGTAAATTAACTTGGTTAGGGTGTTTATTAAAATCTTTCCAAAAACCTTCATCATCTTTAAACCATCCAATTCTATACATAGCGTGGCAAGGTTCGAAATCCCCAGGAGTAATAAATTTAATGTCTTTATAGGCATCAACGCCCTCAAACCATGAGTTATGGTGGGTAGATAAAAGGACTTGACAATTATGTTTTTTAGCAAATTCAACAGCATATGGGGTCCATGCTATAGTATCCCCTATTGAATTTGAATCTAAACCTATTAGAACCTTTTTATCTTTTAAACTAAATTTATCTACTATCTCTCCATTAACTTTTATAATCCAAGGAATATAATATTTTTTATTACACGTGGTCCACATTCCATTAGTGATTTTATCACTAAATACTACTTCATTAGTATCCCCGTTAATAAATTCTATTGTGTATTCTTTATGGTTGTCCCCTAAAATTTCTACTTTAGGACCTTCTAAATACGAAACATTAATAGTATTAGGTTTAATAAAAGGGGCTACATAATTATCCATAAATTCTTTAATAGTATTACTACCAATTTGAGCTACATTTTTCCAATTAAAATCACGATGAATCAACTTTGCTTCTTCTATAGCACGTTTTTTATGGTCTGTATAATTTTCAAATGCATCACGCATTACAAAAGCTAAGTTTTCAAAATCAGGTTCTGGATAATTGCCTGGGAGGTTGCTCATTGTATAGCGACCATAATCATTAACATTTGCTGGTTTTTCTCCTGCTATTTTTACAGGTAAACCCTTCCCGGAGGCAAATTGCATTTGGGCAGAACCTGCAGAATATATAGATGGTGTTCCACAAGCCATAGCTTCAATTAAAGGTAGATTCCACCCTTCACTACGAGCACAAGATAAAAATACATGACCATTTTTTAGGTAAGTAATGTAGTCTTTTCTAGATGGAAAATGTTTAATTTTAATGCGTTCGTCTGTAAAACTATAATGTTCTAATCTTTCTTCAGTTGTTTCAAAACCATCCATATCTTTACCCCACATATTATCAATAGAGACAATAAGATCAACAGGATCTTTAGGTGTAAATTCCTTTAAGAAAGTTTCAATGATTTCTTTTGTGGATTTTCTATAATCCCAACGACCAAATAAAATAAATTTAAATCTTCCATCTACATAGTCTAATGTAGTTTGAGGGTCTTCTGGGTAGAATGTTTCTGTGTCTACTCCTTCTGGGACCACTTTTACTTTATCAGGATCAGCACCTTGTTCAATGGTACAATCAGCTTGCCACTGGGAAGGGACCCAAATTTGATCAAATTCTAGTAGTTTATTAAAAAATCCTTCAGGTTGTCTAGTAGATTCCCAAACATTATAAGCAATTTTAGGACCTTTATAATTGTGAAAAAAATAATGATGGTTAGTTTCCATTAAAATTAAATTTACATTATGGTCGAAATTTTCCCCATTATTGGGGTATATTTCACCATCAACCATATCACCATCTGGGGTGTAGTATGTTTGTTGGTGGAGAATATTTTTATCTGTATCAAGAAGGTAGGGTTCCCCATTATGAGGTTCTTCATTCATACCTTGCCAACTACTGCCTACGGTAAAATTACGAAATTTTAATGGGTGGTGGGTTGATAAACCTCTAAAGAAATCACGGGTATGGTTGTTATAACCTGTTGTTCCTATATAAGGACCATGCCCAAAAATTTTTGGTTCTTTCATTTATTATCTCATTATATGACATCCACAATCTACACCTCGAGAACCATCAAATCCATGGTGCATAGGTTTGAGTGGGAGGTTTTTATTGTTTATATGTTGTAAAATTAAAGTTTCATTAATGAATATATCATTATTTCCATCTCGGTATTCCGAATTGTAAAATATATTAAATAACATTTCAGAAAACACGTTACAATAATCTTTCATTAAATGGGGTGGACCTATTGCTAATTGGTCATTCATTTGCCAGTCCATATTCCAATGGGGAGCATATTCCCAAAAATTAATACGTTCTCTATCTAATTTAGATATATCAGTTAATAAATCACAATTATTAGCTACGTAATGAGTAAATAATAAATCATAACGTGTTTTGAATATTAAATCATATTCTATACCTGATGATTCACACAAGTCCCATACTCGTTGGGTTGACATCCACATCCCCATTTGGGAATTTAGTCGTTGGTTATTAGGGCCTTTTAAACCCGAAGCATCAAATTGAATTGAAGGTTCGAATATGTAATCTTTTGGTTGATACCAATCTAATAAATTTTGATACAAATTATCAGTTACATCATAGGTTTTTTGGACTTTACCTTCATTAAAAAAGTCGTATTTTTTAAATTGAGTATCCTTCCAAGCATGTAGGTATACATCAATATCATACTTATCTAAAAACCATTTTTTTAGTTCTTGATAACCTTCTCTATGCCTACGTGGTTGGCCACTAATTAGTAATGCTATTTTCATCGTAAAATATGAGCTGTAAAATGTTCTGTTAAACTCTCTACGTAATTTATGTTAATATCATTTTTTATTAAATGGTATTTTAATAGACTTTCAGGACATAATTTATCTGGGTTATCTGAAACTACTGTTTCTAACCATTTAGGGTATTCCTCGTCCATGTATATGTAATTTAACATATAAGAGAAACAATTTGAATAAGTATTTATTATGTCCATAGAACCAACCGCAAATAAATCATCTACTTCAGATAGTCTAGTTGCAAATCCGTTAATTATATGATATTGAAATACATTTATACTATTTAGGTCTAATTTAGTAATATCTTGTAGAAATAAACATTCAGGTGAAATGTAATTAGTAAAAGCTAAGTCAAATCGAGTTCTAATAACTATGTCATATTGTTTGCCTGAATCCTGGAGTATTTTGTTACATGCATATACAGAATAATAACCGCTTAAAATGTTATGTAGTTTAAATCCTAAATGACCTTCAATTTTAGTATTATCAAAAGGAATTGGTCTTTGAAAAAAACTTTGTTCGGGTTGGTATAATTTTAAAATGTTATTATAGTCATCTTCGGTAAACTGATATTCAACGGGGGTAGAGAACTTATGTCCTCCACCCATTGTTGAATTAATATCTTTCCAAGTATGAAGGTAAATATCACAATCATACTTATCTAAAAAGTGTTTTTTTAGTTCTTGGTAGCCCTGTTCGTAATTACGGGGTTGTCCACTAATACAAACTGCTACTTTCATTATCTAAAATGACCTCCCCCTAACCAAAGGACAAATGATTTTCTTGTACCTTCTGTTACAGGTGTAACACGATGCATTAGATAAGAAGGGAAAATTACTACATTACCTTTACCACGTGGTGCAGTGTAAGGAGATTGACCACCAGGCCAAATCTGTAAATCACCACCTTTATATTCATCTGAATCAGAGAGTTGTACTGTAACTGAGATTTTACGAAATTTCATAGACCCCTCAGTACCAATATCCATATGCCAGTCGTAATGGCCTTTATTCGTGCCATAATATTCAGTATACTGGATATTTTCTGGCATATTATGGATATCAAAATGGAACATTTCATCGTTAGCAGTTTTAGTTAACATGCCTATTTTGTCGTAAATCCATTTAGTTTCTTCACTAAATGGAACCCATTTAATCATAGAATTACGTGATTCTAAACCTTCACCATCAGCTTGATTACCTGTTTCAGTTACACCGGCTTGGGATGGGATTTCTTGTACTTGTTGTTCGAGGGTTTTTAGTTCTTCTGTTGTAAAACCTTCCTCAAACCAATAATAGTTACTTTGATTAACATATTTGTCAAAGTCTAGTGGAAATGAATAAAGTGTGTTCATGTTTTTATTTATTTGCTGTGAATGATACTAAAATATAACGTGTTCCTGTTTCTACGGGACGACCTCCGTGTAGGTGTGTAATACTTCCTGGGTGGGCCATTGCATACCCCGTTTTACGTGGTTGGACTGTAGTTTTGTATTTTGGTAGGAATGTACCCCCACCTTTAAATTCATTATTTAATCTTACGTTTAATGTAATAGCAGAGCTATCGTGGTGCAAGTCTAAACTACCTTGATTATTAGTATCATATTTAGCTATAAAATTTTCACTATTTAAAGTATTCCAACTTTCACCTTGTAAATCCCAAAACCATATCCAAATAGGGTAAACAAATTGTTCTAATACTTTTTGATAAATAGGTTGTAATCCTAAACTTTCCATTGTTTGGTCGGTAGTAGGGTAGAAAGTATGTCTATCTGTTACCCATTCTTTATCTTCTGCTAAACTTATAACTTCATTACAAAATTTATCCGTAAATAATGGGAATTCAATTACATTAGGGGCAATTTCATCTACCATTAATTTATATTGACCTTTTAATAGAAAGGGGTTGATATAATCTTTACACCATTGTTCCCAATTATCATCATTTTTTATCCCAAATCGGGTGAAACTAATTTTTATTGGGGGTGGTTTTAGTTCTTCTGAGGTATAAAAAGTTAATCCTGGGCTAAATCTTTGTTCAAAATTATTAACTTTAGGTGCTGCCGCTTTTAAAAGTGTTTTTCCTTTATATTCACCTAGAATGTCTTGGCGGTGTGTCATACCAAATGTAATAGAAAGGAATTCATCTATTCCAAACATTTCATTTTTATATTGCTCTATATACTCTTCTACTAAAATTTGAATCCCCCGTTTAGATAAAATATATGCTTGAGAATTATATGAATAATCAGGTTGAAACCACCCTTCTAACCCTTCTATTGGGTGTTCTAAATCTTGTTTTAAAGCATTTCTTCCTAAATAAATTAAATCGTATCCTCTATTTAATAATTCTTCAACTTGGGACCAATCTACTGGGTGCTCCTCATGGAAATCTTCTTCTAAAATAAGGGTAGTTTCAAAACCTTCGCGATAAGCGTCAACCCAAGCATCAACGTGAGATAAACTACATCCTAATTCTCCTTCAGTTACATCTCGGTTCCACCATTTATTATCACCATCTTTTTTCCATTTAGGATGTTTTTTAACTCCAAATTTATCCCAATCTTCTTGGGACATTTGGCGAGCATCAAACCCAGGTTTAATCCAATATGGGGTTATTGAGGGTAAGTGTAAATTTTTACATTTTTCTCTAATCTCGGGTGTCTCGTTTAGAGCTAAAACATAGAATTTATCTAATTTCATACTTGTATTTGTTAATAATGGAGTCCAGTGGTTATTTACTCTGGATTTCCAATTACATTGGTTTAAATATTTGTTTACTTCTACCCAATCTAGGAACTCGTCCTTATTTAGGGTATTAAAATTATTTAATGTTTCCTTTAATCCTCCCCATTCCCAAGTAATAGGTTGAACTCTATGACCTAACATTTCTAAAGCAGTAATACAAAAGGTTTCCTCATATGATGAAGGGTAATACCAATAAGTACTTTGGGCCATTAGTTTATACAGCTCATGTTGCGGTAATGTACCAAGGAATTCTACGTTATCCAAGTTATCTACTAAATCTCTGTAATAAAGGTTGAAATACTCTAAACCATATTGAGGAGTAGAAATTTTTAGTTGGGCATTGGGGTTTTCAAGTAAAATATCGTTCCACTCTGTTAATATTTGCCCTAAACCTCGTTCAGCATGTGAAGTATAAATGTATTGATTTGGGTTTTTATCTCCTACCTGGAATTTAGATATATCTGCTCCATTACCTATAACTTGGATTTTATTTTTGGTTTCTGGGAATTGTTCTATAAATCTATTTTTATGCCACTCTGTTAAGCAAATTATAGATTTTAGTTTAGAATCTAATAAAAGTTCACGATGGTTGGTAATATCTTGGCCATTCCACCACGTGTAATAGTCGGTATTATGCACCCAAAATATTGAGTCGGTATAGTCGATACCCTCAAATTCTTTAATGTAATGAATGTACGAAACCCCGATTATAGTATCTACAGATTTTACTTCATTTTTGAAATTTTGGGTGGGTCTATACATTACCCCATCGTAATCCCCATAAACTACTCCACCAACAACCCAAATATCCCAAATTGGATTTTGGGATTTAAGGGTTTTAGCTAAATTTATAATACATTGTTCGGTACCTCCTAAACCCGTTTCATTTAGGGTTTCTGGGGAATAAGGTGGGGAATAATACCCGGCATATATAACTAATTTCATAACAAATTTTTAACCTTTAATTAAACTTCACCATTGTGTTGTTCCTGTGTTTCCCAGTCTGGCCAATTTTCTTCTTGGTTTCTCCAAAATTTAAAATCTCCAGAATTATTCCAACTATTTACATAAGGGTAAACTTCAAAATCAAATGCTACTTCTATGAGGCATTGGCTTCTATCTAATTTCCAAGCAACTCCTTGATCCAAGGAATTTTCATAATTTGGATATTCCGAGGCTTCTATTAAATAATATATTGTATTCATAGTTTAAATTTTAGTATGCTGGAGTAGTACCTCCTGAAATAGTAACGCTCGTATACTCACCATTTAATGTAGTAACATTATTATTTATATCAAATCTAGTAGTTTCTATTAAACCACTGCTTACTAATAAATTAGCAGCTTTAATGGTACCACTATTATATAATGTAGTAATTTCAGTTCCACTAAGTATTCTATCATAATAAGCCCACTCATCCATATCAGCATTAACATTACCAGTACCTGAAGGAGCTGATGTGGCTGTCCCTATTGTAAGATGTTCCATATCTGGGTTCGTAGTTGGCATACTACCATTTGTTATAGCACCACTATTAATATTAGTACCATTCCAATATAGTGAAATAGCATTTGCTATAGTTGTTTCTGAAGCATCATACGTAACCGTAATCATAGTAAAGTTTTGGGCATTTACATTACCACGTTGAGCAGCTCTCCATCCTGTAGTTGCATTTGTAATCCCTGTTGTACCTGAATTGGAGACTAATGGGACTTGTTTATCACGGTTAGTTGCACCAATTCTTAATCTATACATTATTCTACAACCACCAGATACATATTGGAGGAATGAACGATTATCATTATCTCCCCCACTTAATCCTACAGCATTAAAATCAAAGAATACCCCGTTACTATTAGATGTTTCATTAGTACGAATCCAGATATTTTGTGTGAAATCCTCAGTACCATTTGGGGTAGCTGCGGTTTGATCCCAAGTACCATTGATGTAATCGTTTACACCATCATTATGGTAATAACGATAATTTTTATAGGTTTCACTGTGAGTAGCTAAATACCCATCAGTAAACTTAAATGCCTGAACATAAGGGATAGTCTCAATATCAAAAACCCTATCACCTGAAAGTGGAGTTGTTCCTCCATTACCAAATACACCTTTAGGACCAATGGAACCTATAGGACCTCTAGGACCTATAGGACCTTGGCTTCCAATACTGCCTATGCTACCTTGTGGACCTATTGTACCTGGTTCACCAATTGGACCAATTGGACCTATATTTCCTATTAGACCTTCAGGACCTTGTAGACCAATAGCGCCTGTGTTTCCTTTAGGACCTATAGCACCTATGATACCGATTGGACCAATAGGACCAATATTACCTATTAAACCCTCAGGTCCTTGTGGACCAATAGCGCCTGTGTTTCCTTTAGGACCGATGGCACCTAAGGTTACTACATTTTCACCTCTAGGACCAATAGGACCGATAGGACCTCTAGGACCTTGTAGACCTATAGCTCCTGTGTTTCCTTTAGGACCGATGGCACCTAAGGTTACTACATTTTCACCTCTAGGACCAATAGGACCTATCAAACCTTCAGGTCCTTGTGGACCTATAGCTCCTGTGTTTCCTTTAGGACCGATGGCACCTAAGGTTACTACATTTTCACCTCTAGGACCAATTAGACCAATTACACCTTTAGGACCTAATGGACCTATAGCTCCTGTGTTTCCTTTAAGACCGATGGCACCTAAGGTTACTACATTTTCACCTCTATTACCAATAAGACCTTCAGGACCTAATGGCCCTTGTGAGCCTATTGCGCCTGTGTTTCCTTTAGGACCGATGGCACCTATAACATTTTCAATACCTTTGGCACCAATAAGACCTTCAGGACCTAATGGTCCTTGTGGACCAATAGCGCCTGTGTTTCCTTTAGGACCGATGGCACCTGTAGCACCGATTGGACCAATAGGACCAATATTACCTATTAAACCCTCAGGTCCTTGTGGACCAATAGCGCCTGTGTTTCCTTTAGGACCTATAGCACCTATGATACCGATTGGACCAATAGGACCAATATTACCTATTAAACCCTCAGGTCCTTGTGGACCAATAGCGCCTGTGTTTCCTTTAGGA
>Ga0222691_1000076_pt1 | contig 42617 bp, 58 predicted proteins | sample AntAcemetage1237_FD_179839 | JGI IMG/M metagenome (GOLD analysis project Ga0222691, IMG submission 179839) | Saline water microbial communities from Ace Lake, Antarctica - #1237 | ecosystem: Environmental > Aquatic > Non-marine Saline and Alkaline > Saline | place: Antarctica: Ace Lake... | reverse complement strand
AAGTCATCAATCCTTTCGACAAAAACACTTGTTCTCCTGATATACCAACCGATTTCAAATCATCAAGGAGAGTCATGTTTGGGAATGCTCGCTGTTGGCTTGGTCTTAATGACGCTTGTTGGTCAGGAGTAATAGCATCTATAGTTGGGTTATTTATCCAACTATTAGGATACATTTGTGTTAATTGTTCTCCTATTGGGTCTTCTACCTGTATACTATCTCAATTAATGAGAGTTCTGATAATATTTGTGAAGTCAGCAAGTTTCGTCGTTCCAATTCAAATGTATTTAATAATCATCTATAATGACAGTTAGATATAAAAAAATTATACAAGTTGTACAGAAAATATAAACTCTGCATCTGTACTACCAACTAAACTAAGATAGTTCAAAGAGTTTGTTATAAAAGTTCTTTCTTCTTGGTATGCGATAGGTAAAGAATAACTATCATCAGCGTCTTTATATAATTCAGCGTAAATTGTTTGTCCGTTTTCTTCGTTTCTTATTGTAACACTAACATAAGCCGGTTGTGGTCAAGCCATATTCGCGTCTAATACTTTCTGTTCTAGTAGTTCTAGGTTAAATGCAGACATAAGTTCATCAATAGATGTAGGTGTAGTTGTCGCAGTAGCAAGCATATCAGTTTTATAAAAACATAAAGGATATATTGTATATATAACATTTTAATTTCTATTTGCAAACAAAAAAAGAGGGATTACCCTCTTCCTTTTTTCATTACTTCATATTCGGCTTGCTTAACAAATATCCCTGATTTTTGCAATCAAGAAACTATAGTGTAGATATCTTATGGTTCACCTGATGGTTCACCTGATGGTTCACCTGATGGTTCACCTGATGGTTCACCTAATGTTCCATATATAACATTCATACTTATTACTCCAGAATTTTCTGATGGACTTCAAGATAATTGAAAAGTGGTATTTCATTGGTCTGTTATTAGAGTTCAAGTTAACCCGTTAGGTCAAGCTATAACTCAAGGTCAATACTCATTTGCTGTATTTATATAACCAACTCTATATAAAGTTCATCATAAAGAAGCATAGTTTAGTGTTAGATTAGGTGACTCGCTTTGGTTATTCAAAACAATAGACACATTACTTATATTAGTAACACTTGTGGGATTTAAAATATCCATACGAATTTCATAAAGATTAGTTATATCTGTCTGATTAACTACTACACTATCCACTCAGTTACTTACATTTATAGCCAATAATCCTGTCTTATCTCAAGCAGTAACAGTCAATATATCTCATACTATACTTACTCAAGCTATGGTGTTTGTTCAATCTAAAGTATATACTAAAGTACCTCATAAATTAGTATCTATTATAGTAGATAAGTCATATGTATCGTCAGTTATTACTGTTGTATTTAGAGAACCAGTTGCTGGTATATTAGTAATAGATACATTATTAACTAAGTTAATATCATTGAAAGGGATATTTACTAATAAAGTAAATATAACATCTCAAGCATAATAATTTAATGGTCAATTAAGATAAGGACTACCAAGCCAAAGACTTGCAGATTTTGGCGTCATATCCCAAGTTGCCGTACTTGTTCAAGCGTTTCGGACTTCGTTATCTATATCTCATAACGGATACTCAACCTCGTTGTTTTGTATTAGATCAGAATATTGTGTTCATAATGGGAATTCTATAGAAACTTTATAATCTCAAGAAGTGTAATATGTCGGATTTGGAAACGGTAACTGGGTATTGAAGTTTACAGCAAACTGAGTAAGTATATCATTCTCGTCGACCCACCCAGTTAAGCTGCTATCAATATTTTTGTTTTCTACCGTTATATTTCTATCTACTGTATTATCTAATGGATTTCATTCAGGTGTTGTTGCAGTAACTTCTCATTCTATTTGAAATGTTCATATATCTGCTCATATAAGATTTATTGTACTACTATCTGTTCAACCATTTGTTAGAGTTCATATAGTTTTAGTCGCTGTCCTTGTTCAAGCGTTATAACTCCAACCACTACCACTAACCCAATCAATTCATATAGGTAATACTATAGTAACTTCTGTACCGTTTGCGAGTGTAGGTCAGTTATTTGTGACTAATACTGTTTGTGAAAAACTATCACTATATTCAGGAGTAGTGCTTCAAGATATACCTAATTCTAAATCGGCAAACAATACATTGGTATTTATTGTTCTTACTATATCGTTACTTGCGATTAAACTATCAGTCAATGTAGCTTGTAATGATTTACTTCAAGCTGTTGTGAAATTGAGAGTCAAAGATATTGTTATATCTTGTCCTGCATTATAATCTCATAAATCCCAAGTAACAACTCAAGCATTTTCTACTCAACCTCAATTATCGCTTACATAATCTACTCAAGCAGGCAATGGTAATGTTATCACTGTATCTGTAGATGTATCAGGTCAAGCGTTACTAAAGGATAAAGTATATACTCCGTTAGCGTCTTTGTTTACTGCACTAGGTCAAAAGAATGTAAGTGTCTGTGCTGCTATTGCAGGTGGTTGGAAATCAGCACATATAACTACCTCTAGATCTCAACCAACAAGGCTACCACTTTGGATAGTTGCTTCTATTCAACTAGAATGTTCTAATACACTTTCTCTACCATACAACGATACTGCTTCTAAATTATCTATAACAGTACCGTTATCTATATTTATTACAGCTTTTACAATAACAGAAACTCAATCTAATATAGCAGTACCTTCTACATATCTACGAGATAGCGACAATACTTGTTCTACAGAATAACTAAAAGAGATTAGATTCTTTGTTTGTGGGTTACTACAAATATATAATCATACCTGATTAAGCTCCTCATACAAATTAGGATAAGCGGTAACCAATCTCTCTCCTGTACTATCTAACAAATCTACAGTAGATCAAGTAAATAACTCTATAGTCTTATTTACAGAGTTTTTGATATTAGACGGTTCTTGTCATAAATATCTTATAATCATATTGTGTTATTTGTTTACTAAAAGTTTTGATTTTACTGCATTTTTAAGCGTTGTTTTTTGTCCCTTCGTTCATTCCCCTAGATCTATAACCTCTTCAGCTGTCTGCTGAATTTTTGTTATGGTGTCATCTAGTGTTTCTCATAACAACTCAGCTGTTTGTTTGTCTAATATCAGCTGTTTTAGTTCTTCTTTCTTGCTTCTTATTGCTGACGATTTCTGTTCAGCCTCCTGTTCAGCTAGTTCCTCCTCTGTCGGTTCTACTGGTTCAGGGATAGGATAAGCAACTACCTCTTTGCTTTCGACATCAAAGTAGTGAGTCTTAGATTTTAGCTTTCATAGATAGCTATCATCTATGTCGAATACCTCTGCTCATTTGTGTGAGAGATCTATTGATAATATTGGTTGTCAGTTTAGTATAGATAATTTAGGCATCTGTTTTCTATGAGAATAAAATATTTGATAGCATAGTTATACTTCAATAACCACCGCCACTGGTTGCTTCTATTTGAGTACGATAGTATTTGCCTTTTAATAAAAATACCTCCATAGAACTATTCATTTCTTCGCTATCTTCAGCATTTTGACGATTAATCGTAATTCGTCAAGTAGAACCATCATCAGACTCTTGTATTCTTAAGTATGTTTCTTGTGAAGTTGGTGCGTATGCGTTCAGGGAAAACACTACACGATAGTTTGCATCTGACTGATAGATGCTAGATGTAGTAGTTCCTGATCACCCTCAACTAACTCTTGAAGAATTTATTGTAGTGAATGTAGATTTTCTAATTATAGCAGTCTTTGATATATTTATTGTAACATCATCTACTGCCTCTCACACTTTATATATATATGTTCAAGAAACTGCCCCAATAACTCAAGGAGTGTCTGATATATAATAAGTAGCCAATGGTGTCAATCCACTAAAATTATCATTTAATCCTAGTATCGTAGCTACTACATTCTCTCAAGAACTCTTAGCTTCTGTCGCTATTCTTGGTAAATCGTTTGGTAGTTTATAGCTATATGTAGCGTTTGTTTTTGATAGTAGTTTTGGTGTGAATAAATCACTATCAACATAAGAAAATATATCGTTGTCTGCTGTACCATAGATACTTCAATTATAAGTATTTAGTGGTCTAGTTGTTGTATTTTTTGGCACATATCCTATACCAAAGTAGTTAGTACCATTCACTGTTTCAGATCAATATATTCAAGCATATAGTACTATGTGTACTCTTGTTCATTCAGCTACAGTAATGCTTCCTGCTAATGTAACTGTAGTATCTACCAAACCTGTAGTCAAACTCGCAGCTGTTACTGTAGCTGTAGCATTCGCATCTACCAATGTTCCACTAGGTTCTCCTGCATTATCTGTTTCTATTCTTATTCATAAATCAACTCAAGGAGATACAAACTTCTTTAATGCTAGTTTCAATGTACTAGCTGTAACTCCACTTCATAGAGCAGGGATACTTACTCTAGTGTTTGCTGTTACATCTCCGATATTCTGGATATATATTATTCCTATTGAAGTTATATTATAAGGACTAACATCATTTGTTGATGTATCTCTACTTCATCAAACATATTCAATAAAATCATAAGCAGGAAAAGCAATAATAAGGCCTCTTCTTCTACTATAATTTCATCAATTACTATCGAGGTGTACTCTATATTGTACTCAATCAGATAGCTCATAAGGAGATGAAAATGTAGCTACATTTCAAGAAAATGTTGCTGTATCTAATATTGTTCAAGCATCATTACGCAAAACAGCCCTCGTAGCAGTACAACTATTGATTTTTGTTACTGTAACTATTGTTTGAACTGCATTAGATAATATTCTATAACCAGCTCATTGATTAGTTGAAGTACTATCGAGCTCTAAAAATCAACTAGCGTAATCAATAACAGAATCGTTGTAATCGACCATATCTTCTACAAACAGACTATCTCCAGCTACTACATCTTCTCATAGTATATAGGTGTCTTTGTCTACCAATGCCTCTACAGCTCAAGCAGCTAATATATCAGCGTCTAACTGTGCTTTATTTACAGCGTCTAGTCCAGTAGTTCCTGTTGGTACTTGTGGTTTACTTGTAAATGTTTTTACTCAACTAATACTCTCTGCTCAAGTCTTATGGACAACATCTGCATCATTAGCTTTCAATGGTAACTTCGTAACAACTATATCTTCCACCTCGTTTTGTATATCCTCAATCTGTGCGTTAGGGAACACTTGTTGTACATATACAGTCTCTTGTGATGTATCGTAAGCAAATTGTGTATTTGTTTGTGCTGTCGCTGTATAATCAGCAGGACAGTCATCTGCTCATCTCGTACAATTTATAAATGAATCTCCTGTTCTACTATCTACATAAATTATTTCTTGTTTTATGATTCTTTCCTCACTATCTAGTACATAGAATTTTACCCGAAAGTTGCTCGCAGGAAATAATCATCATTTACCAGTATCTACTATCAAGGTTGTAGCCGAAGCTCAAGCAGATGCCAATAATATACAGCTTGCTAAGTTTGTGTTAGAATATTTTTGTAGTGCCATAGTAGTTTTTATGTGATAAACTAAAATTATGGTATTATTCTATTGTTTATTTACAAGAGATAATAATCTTTTACCTATCCCAACATAACGCTCAAGATTTATAGTTAGCTTATTATTATTGAAGCTAGTCTTTATTACCTTAGCGTTCTTTATTGGATAATCCGTATTCACAATACTTATTGTATCTCATGGATATATAGAGAATATATCATATTCTTGGTTCACAACGATAGTAATATTCCTTAGTGGGTTCTTCCTTTCTTCTATACCATTATCTCCTGCTAGATCTATAGTTGGTTGGTTATTCCATTTACTATCTGTCTCATTATCTTCAAATAACCCATAATCAGTCTGACTTGTAGCGTCATTGTAGCTTCAAGCTACATTGTCACTATACAAGAACAATCTATTTACCATATCATCGCTAGTCTCCTCTATGTCTATGCTCTCTATATGCTTCTTATATGTCAAAATATGGGTAGGTATGGTTGGAGTAGGTCTGAATATTACCTGTCAATCGGGTCTTATATAGAAATCCCATTGAGTTGTTTCTGTTATAACGCCTATTGCTCAAGTACACTTAGTTTTATCATAAGACAGATCAAGATTCGTACCATAATTTTGTACCAATCATTCGCTATAAGATAACCAGTTTCATGGATATTGAGCGTTTATCTGGTCTATTATAGCTATAATAGCATCTCCAGGGTCTATATTCTCCGTAAATGTTATAGCATTTCAACTATCTCTATACCGTTTCCTACCCAAAAACCACATCATTCATAGACAATTTATCTCTACCTCTTCTTTATTCGTGTCTGCTATTCTCTTAATGTCAGTAATTCAACCAGTATATATCAGTCTTCAATCCTTATTATCGTCATTATATAACCATATCTCTACTACATTTCATATAGTAAAGTTGTTGTTCGTGATAGGTAAGTTCAAAGCCATACTCAGATTACCCTGTGAAGCGTTTATATTACCATAAAACTTTATATCACTCTTCATCAGTTTTGGCGATATAGTCTGTTTTAGTGTTCAATCATAATCATATAGTTTTAAGTTATACATAATGATTTACATTATAAATAGTTCTTGTTATATACTACCGTTATATCTACTAAGACCGTACTTCATCATTCAAACTCCCAAGTCATAAGATTACTTCAATTCTCAAGCAACAAATCTATAGGTCAAACATAATCAATTATATCCCCATTCAGCGTGACCTCTTTCTCCTGTCAATCGAATATCAATACATCTCAATCAGCTATCGTTTCACTTACTGTTGTTGTATATCATCACAATAATAGCTTAACTTCATTAAGTGCAACTATTCAAGCACCAAACACCATATACACTTTAGCGTGTGCAGTTTTCTCTCAATAATTCAATATATCCTCTGTCCAGTCTCCAACGATTCACAAAAATGCGTCACTCTGCACAGCACTATCATAAAAATCATTCATAGCTCTAAATGTAGCTCTAACTTCTGTGAGTAGTGTCTTGTCTCCCTGTTTTTGATTAAACTCTAAACTAAGAAGATTCACTTGTGCATTTCTTTGCTCTCAATCAACAAGAATAGATAGCGTTTTGTTTTTACCGTAAAATGTTTGCTTTATATTTGATATATATGTGTTTAATTCAGCTTCTGATTGTCACTTCACGACCATAGAGAGATCCAAAGTCTTTCAATGGACATAATACCCAACAACACCTCAACCGTCACTCTGTGGAGAATCAAAACTCCCAAAAGATATTTCGTTTATATCGTTATAGTTTATCTCTTGGATAAATACTCAAACACAATCTTGTATAGATATACCGTCTATCATAAAAGTAGAAGCTCCTGCTATAACAGGTATCGGTCATCAAGCTACTGTATATCATGCTACTAATAATCCAGACATTATCTTTTATTAAGGGTTAAATCAATTTAATGCGTCTTGTATCGCTTGTGTTAGTTCCGATTGACTAAGTCAGCTTCAGTTTACATTTATATTATATGTATTTATAGAATCGCCTCCTATGTTGTCTCATCAACCTCAACCTCATCAACCTCAACTAACTCAACCAAAGCTACCTCATAATCATAACTCTCTAGCTCTAGCTACTGCATTCCATTTTGCAATAAGTTCGTTAGCTATCTTAAACTCTTTTATCTTACCTTGCTCTAATAATGTGTTTTTTATCGTTTGAAATTGTATTATAGCTTCTTGCTCTGCTAGTAAAGCATCTTGTTTTACTACCAAATCTGCTTCTATCTCTGCTTTTTGTGTTGCATAATCCTCTTTAATCTTGCCAATTTCTGTAAGGTCGTTATATTTCTGTTGCTCTTCTATAAGTTCTCTTAGTCAATCAGCTTCTTCAGAAGACAATCAAGCAAACGCCTCTCATTTCTCTGTTGTTAAATCGTTTATTATCTGTTGCTGTTCTGCTATATCTTTTTGTAAGTCTACTATATCTTGATAATCACTTCAATCGCTAGACGCTATTGCTTGGTTAAACTCTTCTATCTTTTTCCTTGCTTCCTCTAACTCAACATCTATAGATACAACCCTATCTGCTATATCTTGGTCTTTCTCTTCTCCTATCTTACCTAGCTCATCATTCAAGTCTTGTATCTCTCAGATCAAACTCTTTATCTTATCTTCAGTATTAGCTATCTGTTCGTTTATTCATTTCTCAAAAGTATCTTTAGCTTCTTCTTTTAATTTGGCTGTTTCCTCTGTTGTCTCTTTTATTTCTTCCTGTAACTCTCAATATGTTTTACCTAACTTTGAAATCTCTTCCTCCACCTCGACTATCTCTAGCTGTTTATCATAAAATTCTTGACTTCAAATAATAGTTTCATCTAACTCTCATTTCAATCTTTTATATTTATCTTGTAGTTTCTCAATAGATTTGCTTGCTCATCATCATAAATCTTCTAACGAATCTTCTGTATCTTTAGCTTCTTCCGAAGTATCTCATAAAGAAATTCATATTCAATTTATAACATCTTCAACTCATTGTAATTCTCATTGTGCTTGATTCAAAGCAGCAATATCAGATAGAAATTGTTGTCAAGCAAATCAAGCATCAGCACCTACTCAAACTAACGAACGGACTCAACTCTCAGTTTCAGCTTTTTGATTTTCAAACTCTTTTTTTGATTTTTTGAAATTATCTTGTATTGTCTTAATGAGTTTATTTAATTCATTCCTAGTCCTTAATGCTTCTTCTCTAAGAAGAGCAAGTTCTGCTCTTTCATTCTCGGTAGTTATTCATGTTTTATTTATGTTATCATAGGATTCTTTTATATCTTCTAATGACAATACAGCCTTATCAGCTTCCTCTGTGAGTCTAGCTTGCTCTTCTTGGAGTTCATTCAATTTATTGTTATATTCTACAAGGCTCATAGTTCAATTCTTAAATGCTTTCTCTAAATCATCTTGAGCTTTTTTATTTTTTTCAATCTCTTCTTTTAATTCTCCTAGGTCGTCTCTAAATCCATTTACTTCCTTCCTTCATCAATTAACAACAGAAATAAATCAACCAGTTGCACCTGCTAATAATCATATTCAAGCCACGACAGCAGTTATGGGTCATCATATTAAAGATATAGCAGCAGCTACTGCTCATCAAGCTACAGCAACAGCAAACAAAGACGCAGATAATTTAGGATTCTGTTTTGCAAAATTTCAGATAGCTTCTATAACAGGTCACATAGCTTTTACAATCTTTGTAAGAAATGGTATAAATATCATTCCAACCTCTTCTCATAATATATTAACACTATCTTGGAGATTACTAAACGCTCCTTGTAGTGTGTTAGCTTGTTTATCCATAAGGTTTGCAAACCTTCCTCATTCATCTGACATTGTTTGGAAAGCTTTAACCACATCGTTTGAACTTATCTCTCAAGAAGAAATTAAACCTTGTATCTCTTGTTTAGTTTTACCTAAATTTTTAGCCAACTCAGCTAGTATAGGTACTCATGCAACAGTGAAGTCTCTTAGCTCTCTTCCCGTTAACTTCCCCTGTGCTATTACTTGTCCATAATTAAGTGCTAATCTTTCAAGAGGTACAGATAATCAAGCAGATACATCTCATAAAGATTTTAGAGTTGGCAATAAATCATCAGACGCAATACCCATCGCTAATAATTGTTTAGCGTTTTGTCTAATCCCAGTCAACTCAAATGGAGTTTTTGCTGCGAAAGCAGAAAGTTCTTTTAGTTTTATATCAGCTTGTTCAGCACTACCTAACATAGTGGTAAATGCTATCCTAGCTTGCTCAAGATTTCCTGCCAAAGTAATAACTCATTTAGCAACAGCTTGTATTCCTGCAATAGCTCAAACAGCAACTAATGCTTTCTTTAACTGCTCTCACATTTTTTTTGCTCAATCTCATAGTTGGTTAAATTTTGTTTGTAGTCTACTCAAATCTTTATCTCAAGTATTTACATAATTTCTTAGCTGTCTTTTTGCCTCAGTCAGATCGCTTGAAAGTCTATTCGTTTTTAACTGTGCCTCTAATGTAGCGTCTCTATCTCAAGACTTCTTTGCATCCCTAAGTAATTTTCTTGATTTAGATAGCGATAGTTGTAGTCAAGCAACATCTAATTCTAGTTTTTGTAATAAAACAGGGTCAAGCTCTTTTTGAACATCTCTAGCAAACTTTTTAATATTACCTTCAGCATTATTTGTTTTTACCGTTACTTCAATTGGTGCTTCCAGTTCCTCTATTTGTACTACCATTTTTTGCAAAGTATTCATCTAAAAATTCTTTTGTAGGTCACTTCCTTGCGTAATCCATCAACTTCCTGTTTTCCTCTCTCTCGTTATACTTATCTACCATCGCTTGTCTATTGTATATTGTGGTTTTAGGATTCAACCTATAATTACTAAACCTTATTCATTCCACCATTCGTTCATACTGCTCTAGCGTATATCAATCTAATAAGTCCTTAGGTCAGCTTATACCGTATTCTTTACAGACATACATCATAGTAGAGCTAAGCAACATCTTGTCATCTGACGAATCCTCGTCTCTTATCCTTACATTCTTGTATATAGTTTCGTGGTTTCTGTTTAGATTATTCCATACCCTATCAAATACCAAAGTAGGATTATCCATAAGAAATGCAATGTATTTTTGTTTACTCTCTTTTTCTAATAGTACCTCTAAACTATCTATCAAAAATCATTCTAGTCGTTGCTCTAAATATCATTTTACGCTATAATTGTTCATCATAATCATAGTATCTTTGATTGTATTTTGTTCATATTTCAAAATACACCCACCCATTGGAGTATGGATAGGTGTACTAAATTTGCGTGTGACTGGATAATCATAGTACATACGCTATAATTTATATATTAAACAGCTACATCTTCATAAGAGAATATAACTTGTCCTCCTAATGCTCCTTGTAGTGATACAGGACTTCCTGTTAGTTCTGAAGTCGATAGGTTTATGAACGCTTGTGTTAGTTCAGCGTTAGGGTAATGTTTTACAAAGTAGTATGTGTATGTTCTTGTCATTGCTGTAGATCAATCCATAAACGGGATAGGACAAGATACGAATTTATATAATCCGTAAGGTATAGAAGTCTTCTCATAATTGTATCAAGTAATCTGACCTTCCATAACATCATAGTCGTATGCTATTTCAATATCTCCGAATGTTTGTGCTGTGATAGGGATTATATAAGTTAATCCACCTTCTTGGTAAATAGAGTAATCTGTGTCTAATACCAATGTACTAGGTCATGCTGTTTCTGTAACCACGATAGTTCATGTATCTACATTGTTAGGGTTAGCTAACAAAAGAGGTACTCACAGATCCCAAGACGCAACAGTTTCTCCTGTTATATTTACAGTAGAAGCTACTACATTACTAAGTATAATACCAAACATATCAGCAAAAGCTGTTAGGTTACCCGTATCCACCCAATCAAATGTAACAGTAGCTAATTTCTCAGCACTTCTATCGATCTCTCCTGCTCAACAGTTATCTACGATAGTTACTGTTTCATTTTCAAGAGTATGAGTCGCTACCCAATTCTTGATAAATCATACAGATGTAAATGTTAGTCAATCCAATACATTCCTGATCGCTAATTGATTAGAACCTGCAGCGTTTTGTACAGGGATAGTAGGTGCGGCAGATAATCCTCAAGGGAAATAATAGAAATCTCCTGCTCTAGTTAGTTGGTTTTCTGTAAAAGCCATGTTTATAATATATAATAGATAAAGGGTTTAACAATCTTTGCAATCTTTTTTCTTTCTTCTTCTTCTTTTCTTCTTTGTTGTAGTTGTGTTCTCTTCCTTGTCTTTACAACAATCACAAGGAGCAGTAAACTTAGCTAATGATGATGTGTAATCTCAATCAGGTATCTCCATAGTAGATCCGTTTTGATAAGTTTTACCTTTGTAGTTTAAATTCTGACATATAACTTTTAGTTTCATACGGTCTATTAAATAATAAATAGCCTACTTTCTATATATACATAGTAATACTATATGCAAGACCTTTTTATTGTCTAGCCGAATATAATATATCGTATGTTTTAACCTTAATTGGTCTGTTCTTATTCGTATATCACATAGGGCTATCTCTCCTAGATGTTATGTTTTGTATTCTTACATCATCTATTTGGTCTATACTATCACATATATATGTTATTAGTTCCTCGTCAATGATATTAATTACATCATCTACAACGCTTTCATCTAATCTTGTTGGGTCGTTGGACGGTCAAACAACATATATATTTAGTTCACATTTACGGATCGCCTCTCAATAATTATCAAACTCAGTATTATTGCTATTTGTGCAATCAAAATACATATACGCTGTATCAGGTACTCAATCCTCGTTGGGTTTATACGAGAAAATAGTAGCTACATTCGTCACAGGAACAAGCGTAGACATATATGTATATATATTCTTGGGTGTTATTTGTTTAATCATCTATTCAAAGAATTAACAATAAGGTCTATAGTCTGTTGCTTAGTATCTTCCACAGTACGGTTCATAACCCTAGCACCTACACCACTATATATAACAGTAGAGCTATTTCTAGGTGGTCACTTATGTCGATTAACAGGTGTCTTTCTAAATCAGAACTCTACTCCAAACGCATGCTCGCTATCATTTATATTTGCTCACTTAACGCTGTTTCAAGATATAGTAGCCTGCTTAGTCTTATGTGACCTTATGTAATCGCCAGTATCTGTAGGACTTATCACTTTCATTGTTTCGTTTCTTAGTTTCAATGCCTTATCTATTCAAGACTTAACATTTCTAAGATAGAAGTTAGATATAGATGTATTGGATAATAATATTTTAACCATTCCATACCTTTATTGTTAAAGCTATGTTATCTATGTCTCAATGTAAGTTGGGATATTGGATAGTATCAAGGATAATGTAGCTTCCCATTGGAGAGCCGTTGCGTTCAAAGAGCTTAAGATAATCTCAGGGTATTATGTCCACATACTGTCATTTTACATTCGCTGTGTAACTCCTTGCGTCTTCTTCTAATGCTCATATTCATTCTTTGAAGTTGCTTTGCTTTACTCTCCAAAAAGCACAAGGTATTTCTGTATAGATTACAGATTGTGTAGCTTTGGTTCCTCAATCAACTATTGATTGTGATACTCTATTTATCGTACAAGTCTTATCGTAGAAATAATCCATCATTATATGATACTACACAGGTGGTAAAATAGACAATACATTGAACAGTCAAGTTGTTTCCATAAGTCATTGTAACGAAGTTATATCATTTGCCATTCAATCTCTATCAGCAAATGTAAATGACCTATCTCACAGTTTGTAACTCTTGACATCAAAGCCATTCTCTTTTGCGTATAATCATTCTACCATAAGAGTCTGTAAGAATCATAAGAACTCATACTCAGAACTTCAACTAACATACCCACAAATAACCTCTATAGGAAACTTTGGGAAGCTATTAGGGTTAGTGTTGTAGTCTCAAAAATCTTTGATATACAATACACTATTGTATGGTGGAAGTATTTGGTAGTCTGTATCTAATACACCTGTGTATGCTATATTGTTTATATTTGTGATAGCTGTGATATTACGAGCCAAAATTCTTATAAAATAGCCGTCATAGAAATCACAAAAAGAGATATAAAAAACTCTAGCACCTTGTGTCAAATCTCATAAATAAACATCTAAGATAGCTTTAGTCTGTGCAAGATACATATCTATTCTTGTGTCGCTATTGTTATCCGTTATGCCTAAGAATATTTTAACATCAGCTAGAGTTGTGTACATCTCTTCTATGTGTTATATATAAATAACTATTTTTTATCTTTCTGCTCTTCCTTTATTTTCTTTTGTAATCGTTCTATATCGTTCTTCTTATTGTTTGGCACATCATCGCCTGTAATTTCTTTATACTCTATCTGCACTTTCTCTAAATCGCTAAGTTCTACTTCAGCTTCTTCTTCCTCTTTTGATTCTCATTTTTCAGCAAGTGCGTTCTTTAGCTTTATGATAGTTTCTTTATTTGTATTTATAATATCCTCTAAAGCACTATTCTTTTCGCTAAGAGTGTTTATATTTCAAGCTAATATCTTATTCTCTTCTTGAACTACGGATAATTGGTTTCTTAAAGATTCTTTATCTTTATTTACTCATTCTATCTTATCACTATCACTCTCTACTTTCATAAAGATATGTCAGTAATTAGACAATAATCATTTACCTACCAATTCATTAACTTCAATACTCTTTCAAGGTCATACTTGGACATTGCGACCCAGTACTTCAACTCATATATGCTGTTCTTGTGTACGGTTCTTTAATATCATTCTCATATATTTAAGATTAAAAAAAGGAGGTAAGGTAGGCGTAACCCACCTACCCCCTTATGGTAACTATCTTTGTACTACTGCTGTAGCAACAGACGGTCCAAATCCTGCTTCTCTTGAAGCAACATTACAACCTGCTCGCATTGATACATCAAATATGATTTGTTGTGAATCTTCGTGCATTACTATTTCCATATCTCTACCAAACACAATCTGTGGTGCAGCTCTGTGGATAAGAGATAATTGATTGAAGTCATTAGCAGCTCCAACTCCTTGCTCTACCTTACCACTAACACCAACAAATGATGGGTTATGTTTAGCTGTGTAGAATCTGATTCCTTCAGGAGCCATTACTTGTCCTCCTATTGTATTAGTTGGGTCGTTGAATTTCTCCATAGTAGAGTATTCAGCAAGTCCTCTAATCTTAGTAGCAGTCTTACCATTACCGATCCAAAGAAGATTGTTATAGTCATCAAGATAGTCAGACAATCTATCCATAGTAGATAGAAGCGTTCCTCTTGTGAATGCAACATTACCTCCAACGATTCCGTCAACATCTTCGATACCGTTGTATCTAATACCTTGATCACCACCTAAGTAGTAAGCGTCAGCAGGGATAGTTCCAGTAGTTGGAATATCGTAGAAGTTTACATTAGCTGTAGCTTCAACATCTTTAGTCAATCTATCATCAGCGTTGATAATATATGCTTCAAGTGTTCTTTGTGCAGCCAAAAGGATTCTGTTCTGTACGAAACTATAGAAGTTTTGTCCTCCCATAATAGCATCGTGCATTTCCTTTTTAGTTATACCTACCTTAGTTCTGAAAGATTTAATCTTAACGGCAACATTACCAGTAGCTACTGCGTTATCAGTAGTAACATCAACAAGAGTTTGTGAACCTGTAGGTTCAGTAGCTGTATTCATTAGTCCAGCTTCTCCGTAGATAGCTACATTAACAGTATCTCCTTGTTTCTGTCCATGATTAGACGGAAGCAATGGAAGAAGTCCTGGCATCTGTGAAATCATAGAATACATTTCATCAGTTCGTACTTGTCCAACAACTGCTTCAGCACCATATCCTACATTACCTGTAGACATAGTTTCGTCTGGTCAAGAGTTTGTCTTTACATTAACAAGACCACCGTTAGCTTCTCTGTTAGCTTTTGATTTTTCTACTGCGTTCTTGAAAGACTCTATTGCTTCAACCGAATCAGTATTCATTAACTTAGCAGCCTTTTCAATAGCATTTAACATTGATTGATTTACTTTACTCATAATAATTTAATTTTAATATAAAAGTTTATTCTGCTCTTTTGATTCTATTCTCAAGAATCGTTTTCTTTTTATCACCGTTAGCGTTAGCCTCAGCGTCAAAAGAAAGTCATAGAGATATTACATAATCGTTAGCCATCTTGATAAGTTTGTCCTTATCCTCCATAGCGTTAGACATGTTTACTATTGTTTCCTCTGCTTTTTTCAGCAAAGACTTATGCTCTTCTAACTCGTTTGTTAGTTGAGTAACCATATCATTTTCAGATATGTTATTATCTTTTACCTCTTCCCCCTTGGCAATTTCAGCCTTGTTTTCAGAAGTATCTTCGGGAGTCTGGTCTTCTTCTTCAGTTGTTTCTTCCTTAGTTTCTTCTTCTGCTTCTTCTTCAGTAACTTCTTCAGTAACTTCTTCCTCTACTTCCTCTACTTTATCTTCATCATTAGTTTCAACAGATTCTACTTTGTCTTCCACTTTCTCATCTGTCTTTTCTTCAGTAATTTTCTCTTCAGTTTCTTTTTCTTCTACTTTGTCTTCTACTTTGTCTTCTTCATTAACTTTAACATCTTCTAACTTTTTGTCTTCAGCATTTTTTTTCATCTCTTCTAATTTATTAATTAAAGGTGCGTGTCTGTTTAACGCATATTTACCTATCGCATTTGGTAATGCAATAGCTTTTTCGTTAGAACCAATAGTAACCAAACTATTCTCGATAGCTTGTGCCTTAGTAACTATATATGTATATAGATCACTTCCTCACATAAAAGCAGACCATACATTCTCCCATCAAAACTTCTCCATAGCGTCTTCTATAGAATATACTTTACCTGTTTTGTTGTCTTCGATTCCGTCTTCTTCAGTAATATGTCCAGTACTTATAGCACTAATATATCCATTCTCTACTTGGTATCTTGTCTTGTCGTCTAATGTGTTCAGATCGACAAAGAACAGTATATTCAAACCATCATTATTAATATCAAACTTGATAGCCTTACCTATACCTCCTGTTGAAGCGTTATGTTGCAACAAGATTATAGGGTTGTTCATGTAGTTTGTGAAATCCCAACCGTTTGGGTCTATCTTATAGCCGTTCCTATTCTTACCACCTTTCTTGTATGCTTGTGAAGCCAATCACTTAAATATCATTATGTTCTCTCCTGTTGGTACATCTATCTTAGTCTCTATAGCGTTCTTTGTGAAATCATCTAACGCTTCTTCCATATTCTCTTTACTGATTGAGTTAGCAACCATATTAAAGAAAAATCCATTGTCATTAACAAAGTCCTTTAGCTCTTTTTTATCTCAAAAGTCCTCTAATTTTTTATCCATAAGCAGGTATAAATATATAAAGCCTATCTTCTTATTAACTAATCCAAACGATATTACAATACTTTTTTATTCTACCGTCTCCTCCTCTTTCTTTGTGCTGTTAGATACTCAACCTATAATAGAAAACATATTCATATCCTCTTCAGTAGCTTCTACCATATCAAATTTCTGTCTATATTCGTTAGGAGTTATCAATCATTTCTCCCTCTCTTTTATTCATAGTTCCTTATCTTTATATATATTCTTAAATTCTGCGTTCTTTAGCTTTATATAATATTGAAATGTTGGGTCAATAAACTTCTTGTATATCGCTGTTATGAAATCAGAGAACATATAACCGTATGCATCTATCTGTTCGTTACCTTGTGTGATTGTCGTTACCTCAACCTCTCCGTAAGAGCCACTATCTTTTTGTAAACCGATCAATCTAGAGTCTAACATAAATACTGTAGACAAACTAGCGTCGTTATCTTTCCTTAAATTGATAAGGTCTAAATCCACATTAGATAAATCCAGGGTCTTTATATCGTTAGCTACATAAGAAGAGTGATATTTACCTGTATTGTCAGGTCAGCTATACTTCTTATCCCATTCAGTATCAAACTGTTTCTTTTTCTCAGGTCAATCTTGTCACTTGAACGCTTCAGGATTCAACATAATAAACAAATTTGGTTGTGCATTATTCTTAAAGAAATACATCTGGGTTCTACTCGCTTCATCATTAGTTATAGCGTCCATAACTACAGAACGATACAAACTCTCTCCTCTATATACACAATCTATATCTCTATATGCTATGTAATCTACAATCTGTGTAGGAAATATAGTCTCCATTCAGTATTTAGATTGATATTCATACGATACAGGGTTGTCATACTTATCTGTCTTAATTGACATACCCCTACCATCTAACAACTTTATCCAATCATCTGTGCTAGCCAATAATCAAAATCAGTTTATCTTTGTAGGTACAGCAAATACCTGCCCATTAGCAAACGCTTGATCAAAGAACTGTTTGATAAACTCATTCATCTCGTGTTTCCTTCACACATAAGAATATAATGTTTCTAATACTTTCCTCTGCTCTGATTCAGAAATCTCGTTCTCTTCATAATCTATAACAGAAAATCATTTAGCTCCAACCATCTGCGAAATCTTTTGTGTGTAAGAGAACGCCATCTTGTTTGTCTTATGTACTCTATACATTGTATGTCTATCTATATTGATTCTACCACAAGAGGTTATATCCTGTCATACATATTGGTATCCTCTATTCGATACATTAGTGATAAAATTATCTTCAGTCTTTACTTGTTTATTATCTCATATAGTGAATGTCTTCCCTAAGAAATTGAATTGCATAACTCATAACAAGGAAATAAAAGCTCATATTGTAAATAACTTTTGTAGATTGATATGCAAGAGATTTTATGTTTATGCTACAATTACCCATTCGTTCTCTTCTTCCCAGAAACTTAGCATAAGTGAATCCACCATATCATCAAATTCTCAATTAGGGAAAGCCAACAACTCCTCTATCAAGTCTTCACATCATTTGGTGTTGAAGAATATATTGCCACTCTCAAACTCTCATTGATACTCCAACAACCTCGTAACCTTATCTCTATTAGTTTTTATTGGATTGACTGCCATGTGTTCTTCTTTTAGATAATCAGCCAACACTTCTTGGAACGCTACGGTCTCAACATTCAACGATATGTTATCTGTATGAGAGCCTCGTTTATTGTACAACTCTTTTGCTACCTTAATCTGATTCCTCATTCTTTTAGCTTGTCATTCAAGCTTAATAGATTCTAACACATACTTCTTTCATTCGTCCCATCAAGTAACTGTCATACCAACTCTATCGCTCTCTGTCTTCTTCGATATTGCTGTATCTATACCTATCCTTATCTTATCGAAATAGAAGCCGTCTACATTTACCTTATTTATTAAATGTAATGGAACAATAACCATTCATCTCACATATGGTTGCAATAGATAGTTCTGTCCAAACGATATACTACCCAACCTCTCACGCTCTTTCTCTAACGAAACATACATAAAATGAGGGTTCTTAATTCATTGGTTCTTCTCCTCTGCTTCAGCGTTAGTCTCAACAAACCTATCCCATACTATCTTTCAATCTTGGTCGTATATTGGTTGTCTAATAATAAGCCAATCTTCATCGTTCTCAAAATGTTGTCTAAGTCTTGGGATAAGTCAGTCTTCATAAATCGTGTTACCAAGAACTATAAGCTGTGTGCTAGGATTTATACCACCAAAGATTTCCTGTGTAAGGAAATCTCGATTCTTATCTATAATCTTTTTGCTTCTTGCTGATTTACTGGTATCTATATCATCAAACACAATGAGATCTGGTCTATACTTTCAGTCAGTAGCAGTATAGTTCTTTCATCTAGGAGACATACCCAAAGACATACCAGACAACAAACATTCGTTCTCTGTTATATACTTACTCTTACCTTTTATCGTCTTACTCTTAAACTTAGTAGGATTCTCATCATAATATAGATGTCAGTAATCTCTAATAAATCTATCATTCTCGATAAAACTATTCGCAACATACATAAGATTATCTGTACTACCCTCTCCTGTATCAGAATACCACATTATATGTCTACGCTTCCTATTCGCTACGACATTATTTAGATACATCTGAGCTAATGTAGTTTTTGCAGAATATCTAAACGCCTCAAAAAAAACATTCTTTCATTCTTCGAGTGCTTTGTAAACAGGCAGAATAAACTCAGGCGTAGGGAATGTATAATAATTGGAAAAATAGTATCTACAATAACGGTATAGGTTCTTATTCATATAAGCCCTACGCAACTTCCTGTTATTCAGTATCTCTTTCTTTATATCTCCAATCATAATTGTTAGTACCAAAAGTAAAGTATAGTTACCTTTTAGATCGGCAGAGTATCAAGTATACTATACTTTTACTCTTTTCAATCTTCCAGTGCTTCCATAGTATCTATCATCTCTATTATCTCAGCCTCTTCATCCGACAACTTCTCGTTCATATCTATAGTAGAATGTATCTTACTTATAGTCAACGGCTCTCATAACTCACGCTTTACTGCATTCATTATCTCTATAACCTCGCTACTCTTTACCTCATCAGGTTTATATCACTCTCGCTTTCATTTCTTTGGGTTCTTATCCCTCTTCCATTTAATATACTCTACCCATTCTTTAGCCCTAAACCCCAGTTCGTTTAGCTTAGCTTTGAGCAATTCAACGGTATTCTTCTTCATGGCGTATAAATCCTCAACTGGAACAATATATTCGTCTACGCCGTCTTTTATTATCTTGTCTTTAGCTAACTCTGTAATCTTATCCAACATCTCTTGTTTCTCTGTAAACCATCAATTAGTATAGGTTTCGGTAGTCTTATCCCAGCTGTAGCCTCGTGCATTCATAAAATCCTTAACAACAGGAATATCTGAGGCAAAGAACTGCTTCTTTAGTGTTACCCTCTCGTTTTGCTTCATTTTCTTATACTCAGTTTTATTAGCCATATCGTTGTTTGACTTATACTAAAATAATGATATTACAACAATTCTTTAGTAACCACATATCATACCTTTACTCAGCGTTGGTTATCTATTTTTTTTATCCATCATTGAGCATATCGCTTATTTGCAATATATTTAGATACTTGATACCTATCTGCTATAGATTGTATAGTTGTGTAGATTATCATTTTTTAGTATAAGAAATAGAATTTTCGTCTAAGTATTGTTCTAGTAGAATACAATCATCTGCTGATGGTTTAATTATATATACAGACTCTCCGTCTATATTAGTATCTCATTCTTGATCAGATTGATAATCATCAGGATTATAAGTTGGAGCATCTAAGTAAGGTGCTAGTTCTGTTATACTTGTATCTAATTGTTCTAGTATAACACTCATTCAAGGTATCTCTATAGCTATAGCTTCAAGATTATCTTCTGTATCGTATCTTGATATTTCGTTATGTAAATATCTAAGAGCTATAGCGTCTTCGGTGTCTATATCCATTACTTTTACCTCTACATCATCATATCCCATTTTAGCTAGAGATTTTAATCTTCCGTGTCCAGCTATTACTATATTGTTCTTATCTACAATCACTTCATCAGTATAAGAGAACTTATCTATTATATTTGCCAATAAATCCACTTTCTTCTCTCAATGTATTTTGTTATTCAGTTCATACGGAATAAGTTTATCTATTGAAAGAATCTTTTTTTCTAAAGTCATTTGTGCTACTTTTCTTTCTGCCATAGTAATAATTAATGATTAAAATAATCCATCTTCTTTGCTTTATGTAATGCGCTAAGGTATGTCATATACTTATACAGCTCTATAATATTAGAGTTATTCTTCTCTGAGTAGTGTTTAACTCAAAAATCAATCCCATATTTATCCCTATATTCTTTGGCTCAATATCCAGTTAAATATGGAGATTGGAATCTATATAATCTATTAAACTTTCATCAAGCTAACCATCAAGTGCTATCTATAGAATAGAATGGATATTTAGCCATTAGCTTTGGATTTGTCATTCCTCGTCAATGGCATTTAGTTTTTAAGTTATGTTTATTAATATACCAAAAACAATAATCCAAGAATTGTTTAATTTTCTTTGGTTTGTTTGCATAAGGAACCATTCATCATAACCCTATATAATCATAATTATGAACATAATGCTCAAAGAATTTTTTATCACTTCATAAATGGTAAGTAGGTAAGGGAGATAATCCTCTTCTTTCTAACTCTTCTTGGTTCTTTAATGTAGAGTCTCAATCTCAGATAACATCAAGATTTGCATATAACTCAAGATATTGCTTATTCTCTTTAATGAATTTCTCGTAATCATCTATAGAGATAGAGGTTCATTGCGTCGCCGCAGAGAAAGCTCAACTATCAAGAAAGAACTTTTTATTGAATAACTTATAGTCGTGAGCTAATCATTTATTTTTAACGGCAAGATAGGTTTCAAGAAAATTACATTGAGCTAATGTAGCACTAGGTAATAGTGGATATGCCTTCTTTCCTGTACTATATCAAGCTAAGTATAATTTCATATTTGCTTTATTAAATCATAAATTACTTCTTTTTTCTCAAGCCAAATATAATTTCATTATTTATTTTTGTAAACATTTTCTTGTGATAAAGCATATCCTTTTGCTTCTTCCCATAATTCATCTGAATACAATGGGTCTTTAACTCATTGTCCTATAAACGCTAGATTTCTTTCTACAGAACTACCTGTTTTATAATTAGGTACTTCTCCTCAATCGTAATCTGTCCAAGTTAATGCGTAATCTACTCATAGCTCTATTCATTCTTTTAAGATAGTATTCTTATCTCCTCATAAGAATGGAGCATAAATAGCTACTTTTTCATAATTAGCTAATCAAGCTATTCTATTTAATGCTTCTATAAATACTGGTCTACAATCAGGATATACATCATGATCTCAATCGTGTACTCATAAAGCTACTTCTTCAGCTCAAATATTAACAGCATATCAGATAGCTATACTCGCCATAATCATATTACGATTAGGAACAACAGTCTTCTTCATATTGTCGTCAGCATAATGTCATTCAGGCATAGCTATATCACTCGTCAATGCTGAGTTTGATATAAGTTCGGTTATGCTTGTAAGGTCTACAATCCTATGAGGTACTCATAATTTCTCACAAGATTTAGCTGCATACGACAATTCTTTTTTGTGTTTTTGTCAGTAATCAAAAGATACAGCAAAAACTTCTTTTCATTCGGCTTTCAGTTTGTATAGCAATGTTGTGCTATCCATTCATCAAGATAATACGATTACGCTTTTCATAATAATGTATAAAATATAAAAGTAGGTTTATAGTCACTATATCGACTTAATTCTCATAATAGAAGTCTATCCATTCATCTCATTTCTCTCTACAATATATATCAGGAGTAAATGATGATTGCTTAAACTTAAATAATATTCAATAATCTATTTCTCTATCAATAGGCATTTTACTTTTTACCCAAGATAAAGTCTCTCAAGTATCAGTCAATTCATCAAAAACAAGAATATTGTCTGTATCTATATCAGGCATATAATGTATTTGTAATGAGCTTTGATTTTTCCCTATATAACTATTTACACATATAGTTCTAATATCTTTTATTCAAAGCATATCAGCAATATAATATCAAGGGATTAATGCTCATTTAGTTATAAGTATAAGAGTTTTATATTCTTTTCACATCTTTTTTACTTTTTCACAAAATTCTTTACATAAATATTTCAGTTCTTTAGCTGATACAAATAATTTTTTCATTATATTTTAGATAAATAAGATAAGCGAGATCAGAGTTTTTGTTTTTTATGTAATATATGCATATTATAAATAGATTATAAAATTAAACACCTCTTTTAGCTCAATCCCACATTATATTTTGAGCTCTAATCGTTACATTAACTCCTTTAGATAGAATATAATCAATCGTATTTTCAAACACTTTAGTGTTCTCTTCTTTCGTCACTCATTCAGGCATAAACCAAATCATATCCAATGGGATAATGTCTTTATATGTCTCTAATACATAATCAACATCTTCTTTTGTTAAAAATACAAACTTAAATATAGCTTTATTTGTTGCGACTAATTGTTTCAAAACAACAGGATTAAATGCTATCTTTGTTTCATTATCAGAACTAGGTATTTTAGGACTACAATTATAATAACATCATTTCAATCTTTTATCTAATACAGGAATAGTTCAATTTGTTTCTATTTGTATATTCGTAAATTCATCTCAATATTCTTCTATAAATTGTCATATAGTTCTTTGTTGGAGTAATGGCTCTCATCAAGTAAAGGTTAGACTTTTACAGATATTAGTGAGTCCTTTTTCTCTTTGAGATTCTATTATACGAGTATATAATTCTAATCAATCTATATTTTCGCTTTCATAATATTCCTTTTCATCTTGTTTTCGTGTGTACCAAGCATCGCAATTTTCTACTAAGTAGTTCTTAGCAAAGAAATTTCAAGTAGTTGTCTGGATATCATAGACATCTTTCTCCTTAATATTTTCTATTACCTCAGTAACTAAAACATTACTAAGTACATTCCTTTTATCTTTAGGTATTTTTCTAGTAATTTGTATAGGTATAATATCAAAGAAAGTGTTAATATTATTCTTACCTGTTATATAAAACTCTGATGCTCTTGTTACTGGTTTTATGTCACTTGTAACTATTCAAAACTCAAAAAGCATTCATTTTAATCTTTTTAGTATATTCTGGTCTTTCTGTGAAAAAGATATCTGATTTCTTCACGTATGTCATTCCGCATCATAAAATCAAGCTATATACCCTATAGCACTTTCTCTTGTCTCTATAGGTTCTAAGACTTGATTTATAACTGATTTTTTTCAGGTAGTTACTCTATAAATCGTTTTTCCGACAATAGTTTTTCTACTACTCTCTGTTATACTTACATTGCCTCATAAAAGATTGATACAGTACTGAATAGCTTCGGCAAACTCTAAGTCACATACTTGAAAATACAAATGACTATTACTTATATTACCATCTCATACATAAGCTCATTTAAGATAACCACGAGCAAATTGTTCATCCAACTTAATTTTAGAATGATATCAATGGAAATATTTTATATGCTCTCCCTTTAAATCCTTAGCCATACATCTCTGCGTTCGCTTTTTACCTGTACGTCTGTTAGTATAGAACATATGATCTGGAGTACATTCAATCTTGTCGCCATTCTCAGTCACTATAGTAACTGTTTTACTTTTACGAACAAAACCTTTTTCTACTCAGCTCTCTGTTATTTTTTGGTCTTTATGAGAAAGAACCTTATCTCCTATTTGGAGTTCCTCAATGTTTTTCCAACCTCCATCTGATAACATTACGGGAGTACTTCCCACAAAGCATCGACTACAAGCAAGATTGCAATTATTGAGTCTAATAAAAGTAGTTGGCTTTCATATAAAAGTTCATTCTCATTGTATTGTATGAAAAACTCAATCTCAACTTAACTTAAATTTTCAAGGAACAAACATCTTATTTTTCTTCTCCTCTTCAGTTGGGATATATCCTCACTTTGTATCACTTGCTTTTAATATCACAGCCATTTTTTAATAAACATATATCAAATAAAAACTCATAATATTCAAACCACTCAATTTATATGTCAAGGAGCTGGTAATGGAAGTTTTAATAAGGCAAAAATCAATCATAGAACAGTTCAAGCAACTAAAGACAATAAAGTTTGCATTATATTTTAAGTAAAGCTAAAAACTCTTGTCTTGATTGACTACTATCATCTCTAAAAACTCAAGAGAGATTACTTGTTACTGTATCACTACAAGGGTCTTTTACTCATCTCAGCTTCATACAGAAATGTTCTGCTTTAATAATAACAGCTACATCTTCAGTCTCTAATACATCTACTAAGAAATTATGTATCTGCATAGTTAATCTTTCTTGTACTTGTGGTCTACGAGCAAAATAATCGATTACTCTTGCAAATTTAGATAATCATACAACCTTATCTTTTGGGATATATGCTATATATGCTTTTCAAATAAAAGGTTGAAAATGATGTTCACATAAACTTTGTACTTGAATATCTCTAACTAACACCATTTGGTCATAACTTCAGTCATTTGGAAATACTGTTATTCTAGGTGGTTCAGTAAATAATCAATTACAAGTTTCATCAATAAACATTTTAGCTACTCTTTTTGGAGTATCTTTTAATGAAGCATCAGTTAAATCTAAATTCAATTCTTTCATAAATTGTGAAAATATATTCTCTAATTTGCTTTTATCTCACATTATCGTTAGGAGAATATAAAACATAACTTGTCGGAGTCTCTCGTAATTTAATACCTTGCAACCTTAGATTAGATTTATATACATCATCAAACATAGGATTTAATATATCAAACAGATGTTTTGCTATATTCTCTGCTGTGGGAATAAAAGAAACCTCAATAGCTTTCATTCACATATTTTCTGCTAATTCTCATATAGCATCTCAAACATAATACATATATCAATGGTCTCGGTTTTCATCTACATAACCATTAGCTATATTTTTTATATCAGAAAAATCTATAACCATTCACTCTTCTGATTTACCTTTTTCTTCTATAATATCTCATTTCATAATAATTTCTGCTTTGTATCTATGTCAATGGAGATTTCTACACTTGCTTTTATGGTTTGGTACTCTGTGTCACATATCTCGTTGAATTTCTTTTGATATTAACATATATAGGAATTAATATATAAATATATTATACTTAATGATTTTGTTTATAAAAGCAAATTATTTTATTCTTTACTATCTCCTTTGCCTTCTGTTTCCATTCCCAGCCTCATTTGTCCTGATGACACTTCCTACATAATAGGATAAGATTCGCAGGGTCGTACATTCTATTCTCTGTGTTATGTTTGCCACCTCTTCAAAAAATGTGGTCTGTATCTTGTGCCTTTACTTTATTACACCATTCACATATAGGGATATTGAATACACTAGGTGTTATTCATCTGCTCTCAAAAGCTATCCTTACATACTCTTTCATATAACGTGAACGATAAATAAATATGATAGGTATATCATAACATAAGATATTAGTACATACGCTATCACTAAGAAAATCTCTAGGTAAATATTCTTGCTTTGTATGTAGTAAGTTTTTTGTCAAGAACTATTAACTCATGTTCTTATATCGTGACCCTTTTTTATTAACCTCTGTATACAAATCCTACCATAATCTCAATAGGTGTGTTTTAATAACTTCTTTGCTATCCCTACATTAGATAACCTTAACAAAGTAAGCACTCTTTTTTCTTTTGTCATTATATATATAAAGTATAAAGCAAAGTTTACATATATACACTATAACACTAAACATACTTTATATATACAAAAAAAATAATCAAGCCGTTACTCACATAATGGCTTGACATATCTTATTTCAGTTTTTTGACATCTACATTTACTCCCATCCGGATACACTCAATCATATCTACATACATACTCATACAATACTCAATCGTATATTCAATAACAACTATTTTCGTACGAACTCGTTCTTATATTTATTACGAACATTATAACCATAAAGGCGATTACCAATAATACCACGCTCATACCGTATTTGGTACGATCTCCAGCATTGGTCAATCTGTCGTTTAGCGTCTTTAAAATTTGGGTCATCTATTAGTCGGTTTCGTCAATGTAAATCGTTTCGTTGGCATACTCAGAACGCATGACCATTATCTCATTCTGCTCATGGTCTAAATCCACTCTCTGCTCTGATAGTCAAAACAAAATCAAAGTCTTGTGAGATCGCTCGTGCGTATGCTACTAGAGAATTTGTGTATACATCTCAATGGATGTAATATGGTATAGGGTCGTTATACCATTCTTCTAGCTGTTCTATCTGTTCTTGTGTGTGTGTGACAGCGTTAGTCTGTCATAGTATCAATAAGAGTAATAATCATATGATGACTAATCTCATAGGTCTATTAAGATACAAAAACTAATCGAGCTGTTTGGCTACCATAGTATTACTGCAAGGACTATAATATAAGTATATAATATACAACAATCAATACATTATTGTTTAGATAATATAAAGGTTATCACTTAAACTTCTCTAGCTCTTTTATTATCTTCTTGAAAAATAATATATGCTCCTCTTTAGATTTCCACCTTTCACTTCGTCACTTTACAAGTATGTGGTTTGTGGCTTCCTCGTTTACTTCTATGTGGATAGTATCTCGACTATCTCAATCTCAGATGTTCTTATAATATATGCTCTTCGATTTCTTCATAATAGTATATAGAATATAAAAGTTAGTTTTTAATATTTTTTTTAATATGTTCAGCAGCCAAATCAAAATATAGGCTATCCAATTCTGTTCATAACCCCTTACGACCATTATTTACAGCAACATAAACAGAAGTTCAACTTCACAAAAACGGATCAAAAACAATATCACCTTTTTTAGTAAAAGTCTTAATAGAAAGTGAGGGCAAAACCACAGGATAAGGAGCCGTGTGACCAAATAAATTCTCTCACTTACTATTTATTTTAATCACAGGTCAAAATTTTTGTATATTGTTTTTTATCATTGGAGTTATAGACAATCTTAGTTTTCACGGTTTTTTAAATATAAACATATGTTCATAACAATTTGCTGGCTTTTGATAATATGGCGTAAAATTTCCATCATTCTTATGTCTATTACTTTGTGTTTCTCACTTATCCCAAATAACATTATCCAACAATTCAAAACCTGCTTTTTTAAAAGCAAGGATCATATAAGCTCACAGAGCAATTCTTTTTTCACCCATTTTAGACTTAACAAATGTATTTGGATTATCAAAAATATCTCAAATATTATAAAAAAACACACCTCCATCAACCATTACATCAAATGAAGATTTACATATTTTATACATATCATTTAAATAATTATACAAATTCTTCCATTGAGAATACTCTCTAGCATTATAATATGGAGGAGAGGTGACCATACCATCAATTGAGCTCTTAGGCAACTGTTTTAAATAAGATAAACAGTCTGAATTTTCTATTCTAAATGAACTTAAATCATCTATTTTGATTGTTTTTAATTTTTGTGATCATTCATTATCATAAATAAACTTATTTACTAATGCTCCATCTATAAAATCTATAAATAAGTTAGGTTGGTAAGCATCAATTGGCAATACCCCAAAAACACTATCAAATATAATATTACGACTTATATTTAAATCTGAACAAACATTGGATTTCTCAAAATTTAAAAACAAAACATTTCATCAATCATACGAATAATATCTTATAAGCATTTCATATAAAGAGTTGTATGATGATTCCGAAACGATATCCCTTCTCCATTTAGAGATTAAATCTTTTGATATAATATTAGATCTTAAATTACTAGCAGCTCACATCTGCATATCATTACTCCTAGCTGAATAACGTTTTCATCTATTAGTCTTACTACGATCAGAACATAAATTATTTTTACATTCCCAACTTTTTATACCTATAGATGTATAAGAATTACCAGATATCTTTAAAGAAGCACATACAGGACAAGGGATCATTCTATCATCAACTTGATGTTTAACAAAAATCAATAAAAGTTCATTTTTATTTTCAATAAAAGCTATTTCCTTAGTATTTTCAAAACAATTATCAGATTTTAGAATAATACAATCAACGAATTGAAAGCCATTATACATATATTTAAAATAATCTATTTCACCCTTTAGTAAACTCAAACCGCAAAAACTATTCAATTCTCAAATATTTAGATTTCATTCAAAATATCCTTTCAACTTATTTTTATTTTCAGCTGTATTTCATAATCAATATCTATGTTCTAAATAATCAATACAGATTTCCTCAGATTTATAATATTGTCATTTTTCACCATATGAAATAAAGTTTTCTGCATAAATAGTCAAATAAGAATATAATTCCCATTTTATATTTATGTTATTATCTATAATATTGTCTATCTTAACCACTAAACTTCTATGGTTATTAAGATCTGAATAAATTTTACCAAACAATCAAAAACAATATGAAATAAATTCACTCTTAGATCAAAACTTATTGAATAACTTCTGGTCTAACTTAAATATTACAACATCACTTAAACTGTTTCAATCATTCAGTATCTCATCATTATATAACTTATTAAACAAATTGACGGCTTCCATATATGGAAGTTTCTTTTTATAACCTATACAAATAGACTCAAACCTTCCCAACAATTCTAATGAATTATTCTTTTCTAAAATAACCTTATTATCTTGGAATATATCATAAATACTTCTATTTTTATATTCAACATATTTAAGAACCTTAGAATAAAGGAAATTAATATAGTCAGAAACTCTTTTCTTATTGTTATTTTTTATTGCATCCTGCAAGTTTTCAAAGAATATATTTTTACAATCAACTATTTTTTGGAAATTATCCTTTCTATGATCTATAACCAATTGTTTTAAATTTATCTTCTTTATTTTTGGATCTATAATGGCATCTAAATCATTTTTATAGCCATAATCAAGAGATTTTTTAAGAACTATTTTTTCTTGTCTTCCCAAAAAGACTCCTGTAGTAGCGTGTATATAGTTTGATATATCTTTTACATCTTCTGAGAAACCATTATATGCATCAACAATTATAGCATCAAAAATAGATATATTAACATCCACATCACAACATCATTTCAAAATATTTATATATTCACTAATATTAATATTAATATCATTATCTTTCAAAAAGATTTCTACTAAATCTCTGCTATTTTTCATATGAAACTTGGAGGTAAAATATACTCTACTTTTCCAGACAATCAGACCGCTCTTCTATTATAGCTTCGTATTGGGATACCACGGACAAAGTCATATCAACACCACATTTAGAACATTGGAATGTTGCTCCTCCTAATCTCAAAGGATTTACAATTCCCTCACACTTAAAACAATAATATTGTCTTATACATTTTCCATTATCCATGCTGCTTGTATAAATTATAAAGATGTTGTTACCATACCTCCCATCAATATATTGGTATTTCCTTATCCACTTTGCTTGATATATTATCATAACATCAAGTTCAATTGTACTCGTGATTGAATATGAATCATCACTTACCTTCGCAATACTCTTCAAAAGACATATCACAATTGTCAATCTTCTTAGGCAACATATCTTCTGGTCACACAACTACTATCATAACAACAGTGGCTATCATTCATAACAAGAAGCTAAACACTATGATATGTGATTTGTTCATATCTTACTTAATTAGATTATAAAGATATTCTACTATGTCTTCTCGTTCAGTTCATCACTCAAGAGGGAGTGGTTTATGTAATCAGTTCTCGAACCATAGTGCAAATAGTTCTAATACTATTTCTTCTCTCTCCTCATAATCTACATAGACTCTGTATATATACTCCAAAGCATCTCATATCCTTATAGGTTCTATCTCTTGCTTAGTACCTCACTTTGATTTTATGCAATATACCATTGTACTTTCTGTAGGTATCTTCTCGTAGATCGCTTTTATCTTGTCTTCTTGTGTTGGTGTAGTCATCTATTTGGCATTAGAAAATAAATCATAATTTTCGTATATGTTCCCAACAACTATATAATCTTCTATTTTATAATCCATGCTTATCTCAGCATTTCAAAAATCATAAGCCAGCACAAACATTCATTTTTGGAATACAACTCACATAATATTACTATTTCATGTTTCCATCAAATCTCACTCATACACATCTTTTCAATTCTTATCTTTTAGTCAGGTGTATTGTAATAATACTCCACTAGATATATCTCTTTGGTCTCCATCAGATAGCCATACAAATCACTCTATGAAGTATATTTCTTCTACAGTATGCATTCATCATACACTTCGGAATTTGAATTTAATTTCTCTAGTCATCTATTGGTTGGTTGGAGGTAAAATATACTCTACTTTTCTTTACCTATTCCTATGATAGGTAAACACTGCTTTACTTTACAAAGGGTAAAAGGTTATTCTCAAGACCAAGCTAATTCTTAGTCTTTCTCTTTTGTTCTTTCTATCAAGTTATCTATTTGTTTACTAGCTAACTCAAAACTCATATTCTCTATAATATCATTTTCTTCTTTTGTTATACACTTATGATAGTGCTTATCCAAAGTTCTTATATAAGACAATAGATTTTTTATAGATATCTTTTGTCTAGCTGTGGCTTTCATACTCGCATAAACAAAGGGTAAAAGGTTTACTTCTTAATCTTAATATCTTTTCATAACATCTTACATACTTCTTCTAGTGTATATTCTTCTACTTCCTTCGATACATCTATACCAGTGATAAACTTAAATCATTCAGCATTGAAGTGAGGGATGTTTAGATATTCTTGTTTTTGTGATGTCGTCAATCAATCTCGCATCTTCTTGAACGCTGTTTGGTATCTTGTAGAAGGGTCTTCTCCACTATCAAACTCTAGTCTGTGATATAACTTAGGTATCTTATGATATTCTTCCTCAGTTAATTGTACATTGAATACTCTGTATTTCGGTTGTTGATATCAATCTACCTCACTATTTTCAGCCCAACAAAAGTAGTTTAGCTCTGTCATCCTTAGGTTTTTACAGTAGTGACAGTTGTAACAGTAGTTACAGTTGTAACAGTTGTAACAGCAGTTACTGTTGTAACAGTAGTTACAGTTGTAACAGTTGTAACAGTTGTGACAGTTTTTACAGTTGTTACAGTTGTTACAGTTGTGACAGTTTTTACAGTTGTGACAGTTTTTACAGTTGTTACAGTTGTAACAGTTGTTACAGTTTTTATTCGACATAATCTATAAGTTAGTTGTAAAAGGTTTATATAGGGACAGTCAAATCCCACCTCTCCATGCCTTACAGTACCTCGAAGTTAATGGAGATGTTTGCTAGCTTCTTCCTCCAAAGTAGTCTGGTCTGACTGTCCTTATTTAAAGGCAAGATGCTATCCTGCTCCTACGGTTATTAATAATCGTATATTGGAATTATTGATATATAGTTTACACCACCATGCATTAGCTCCTCTATTAGCTCATCATTAGTCATTTCGTCTGATGATATATTATCATATTTTATACTTCTGCTAGTTACTATTCGATACTGTAATTCCATCTCTCTACATTACAAAGTAAATAGGCAGGTATATCGTTCCTGCCAGACGGTTAATAATTAGCTCTATTGTATAATACAATATCACTATCTAGTAGTGCATGACATAGAGATATTTGTTCAAAATCTACTGAAGCCTCTACACAACTTGTGAAATCGTATATAATAGCTTCTGCCTGTCTTATTTGCTCATCTTTCTGCATACTCATTCAAAAGATTGCAAGAAGGACAAACAAATAGGCAAATAATCAAGCTACGAATTGTCGAGTCTGTCATCTCATCTTAAATCGTATGAAAAAGACGAATGGTGCTGTTAAAATAATTATTCATAGTAATAACATAATAATATATAATAATAATATAAAGCTAATCTATTTTTTCTTCTAATTCTTCCCATGTTTCTATAGGTTTTTCTTTTTTCTTTACTGGTCTATCTAGTATATATCTATCCTTCCTGCGTTTTTCTTCCCTTCTTTCATCTTTCATTCTCAAGTAAGGAAATTAACATATTTATTTCTACATCTAATAGACAACCTATAAAACCCATGATATCGTGGTTCTCTATGTATTTATCGATTATCTTAGTAGTACAACGAAAAACATCATCTATACCATATGGTCATTCACATTCTGATGATGATTCTTCTAATTGTTCTTTTTTCATAATATATAATAATAATATAAAATAAATTGTAACTATAGTATACTTTTATATGGTTCAAAATCAAGTGTTTTATGTGATTTGTAGATTATGTAAATCTACCCATAACTCAAACTTATCTAATATATGTTTTTCTTCCTTTATTATTCATTTAACAATTCTTGCTAATATACTAGCTATTCATAAACAATTATAACTTACTCACTTCAATGTACATTTTTCTTCATCTGCTTCATCATCAGAGTATCGTTTTTGTAAGTATAAGTCCAGTTCGTACTGTGGTATAAAGTTGTATATGACAAAGAACTCTGCCTTCATGCGACAATCTATAAGTCTAGATACATTGCTACTCTCACAGGCTTCTGCTATCTCCTTTCTTGTTTTCATATTATCTACTCACATTATCACTATATCCATTCACTCTACATACTCTGCTTTGAATAATCATTCTATAGTTTTTATCTCAACTCAAGTAAATTGCTTAACATTCTCTTTTAATGATTCCAACTTTCATTTTCATAACTGGTCTTCCCTATAGAATTGGGTAGCTATATTATGATTCTCTAATTCATCAAAATCTATTACTGTTATATCTATTATACCCATCTGTGCTAAAGCATATGTAGTCGTGCTTCATATTCATCAAGCTCATACTATCAGTACACTCTTTTGTCAATCTATTTCAGGGTCGTATATATCTAACTGGTTACGGTGTCTTTGTGTCATCTCAACAATAAATAATAAAATTAATCAAATAGGTTGTTATATTTATCCCAATATTTCTTTTTGCTTTTTGTAAATCATCATTCTTTATTATGATTTGTATTTCAATAATATCCTCAAACTATATATTCTGATTTCTCAATCTCATTATCTTTTAATTCTTTGATTTTTGTGTCATAAATATTTCATCAAAAAGCAGATATAATCTCGTATCTATCTCTATCATACTTTTTAGTAAGCGATTCTCTTTTTTTAGATAATAAAGAAACCTTACTATCTTCTACTATATCCTCCACCTCTGTAGAATCTAATCACATAAGTAAATCTCATAGATAATCATTAACATCAGAGAAATCTATACTTCAAATGTCTAATGACTGCTCTTCTTGTAGATGTACTTCTTTCAACGATTCTAAAGCAGTTTCTAAGGACGAATAATCTTCAACCCTATCTCTCATAATCTCATCAGGACTATATTGTTCTACCTCTATTCGAACATTAAACGCTAATCTTGTTGGTATAAACACATCTAATCAACATTTATAATTCATCTTACCTCATTGATAAGAAGTAACAACAGACCACCAATGCTTTGTATTTCAATCATTAAATCAATTTCTTGCTTCCCAATCTGTTTCACTCCAAAATACCGCCATATTGTGATGGCTGTGTAATCGGCAATTCCATTCGTGCATATTTAGTGGGTCTACTTCCATAATCTTTTCAGCTATAGAATCTAACCCCTCTTTTGTCATCTCTGTATTGCTTGCAGAATTCTCCTGTTCACAAAACAATATATCGCTTAGTAGATAATATCAATCTTTTTTCTCTACTTTTGCAATACCACTCCATTCTTTGTTTGGGTGGTCTTCGTGTAATCTAGCTATTAATTCATTCATATATCAACTAACCTTCATAGTTACTGATACATCTATTTCTTTTATTGCTCATGTGTTTTTTTTCTTTCACATACTTGTATAATTTATTAAATTAAAGGATATTTATGCTGTAAGTAATTGCTGTGCAGTTACTTTATGATCTATAGCTTTTATAAAACTATCTGTAATGGCGTTTGTATCGTTTTTAGGAGCTACATACTGCTTATATAATACATCATTATATATCATATACTTATCCCATATTGATTTTCATTTTGCTCTTTCTTGTACTTTACCCATAATCCACATATAGTCATCTGCTTTTTTTGATGGTACGCTTCTTGCTACTCTTTCAGGGGTAGAATTTCAAAGTAATTGGTACTCGTTTCTTAATTTTTCTATATCTAATTCTATATAGGTAAGATTATTTAATTCGATTCAAACGATACTAACTCAATCAACAATAATTTCTGTTTCTTTTATTTTAGCACTAAGCTCATCTTGTATAGATTGATCTAATTTTGGTTTATGATTAGACACGAAAGAATCTCTACTCTGGTAGACACTATCTGCATAATAACTTTGTAAATATTCTAATATTGCATATCAATATGCTATATAGTCTTGTGCTTTATATAACTTAGATAATATTGTTGCGTATTCTCAAAGACAACAATCTCAAGAAATATTTATATGAGGGTGGTGGTATACTCCACCTACATCAACTACAGTATTCTTAATATTCAAGGAATAATTAATTAGATCAATATATATTTTATATCTTCATAATGGGTATTTAGAATCTCATTCACTATATATATTTCGTGTATATATAGTTATAGATTTGTTAGGTATGAAAATAACTTTATCAACTAAATTATGTTTTTCTAAAATACTTGATAGGTTTCTGATATTCTCATATTGTTTATCTACCTCTGTCTCCAAATCTTCAGACAAAAAATCTCATAATTTTTTAGCGTTCTCCATAAACTCTCTTAATGATAATCTATATAGATTATTGATTTCTTCTTCTTTGTATTTTCTATTATCTTCTATCCTTAATCTAATGGTATTCTTTATCTTCATATCTATAACCTCTTCAAGACTAACTACATCAGACCCAGTCAATAATGATTGTGGAACTCAAACAATAGTTCATTCAATATTTTTAACATAAACCGTCTTTCATCAGCTAAACATTACAGCATATTGACCTTCATATCATATACATTCTACATATTCAGACGCAAATTTACTCATATCAATAGCAACATTCCCAATTAATCTACATATTTCCTCTCCACTCTTAAATTTCAATATCTCTCATTTATCAAACAATGGGTCTTCGTGTACATATATAGTTTTTATTTTTTGTAATAATGGTTCTCGTAAATATAGTTCTGTATCTGTCCATATATAATCTATATCTATTCATCTTATAGTTCATAAGAAACTTCAACGTATTCTATTTCAATCTTTGGTGTAAAGAATAATATTGTTTCTAATAATGAATCATGATATAGCAACAGCTAAACTTTCATTCCTAGCATTATCAAAATCTTCTATTCATAAATGATTTTTAATAAATCATTCTATAGATAATAAGGTATCTTTGAATTTTGGGGATATGTGAATATGTGCCATACTTGCAAAATATTAACTTGTAAAAAAGAGGTGTGGTTACACCTCTAGTAATCTTCTTCTATTCTTTCACTAATACCTTTATAAAATATCTTATAAGATTCTCAATTTAATGCGACATCTCATAAACTAACTTTCTCTCATTCTGAATCTATAATTCAAGCAAAACGACTCATAGATACATTCTTTTTATGTAATTCACATTTAACTAAGTCTTGCAATAGAGAACCTTCAGAAAAAGCTATCTTTCAATCATTTACATTAATTTCTTTATTGGCTTCCTGCAGATCAAAAGAAGCAAAATACACATCTTTTTCTTTTACTTCTTCCGTACCTCACTTAATTTTTTCTGTAGAAATTAATAACATATCTCAATCATCTACTTGTGTGTCAAGAGATATAATAGAGCCATTTCTCTTTACATCTGTGATAGAATCTACATTAAACCCACCTTCTACGAGTGCATCTAACGCAGTACCTCAATTTTCCAATACTACAGATACTGGAGAACTACCTAATTTTACAATGTTTACAGTTGTCATAATAATAATAATAATATAAAATAAATTGTTTTTATACTGCCAATACAGTTGTAACATATAAATATAGAGATAATCGAATTATAGCACCAATACCATAAGATAACTTCTCCGTATAAATAAACTGATATAACTTGTGAAGAAGCTTTATTCATAGTACTAAAATAAGAATATTCATACTTATACATTACAGATAAAACTTGTTTATGAGATAACTTGCTCCTTGTGTTTTTTTGGATTGTAAGGCTATCAATCTCTTATCTCAACTACATTCTTATTATACGGGTTATTATATCAAAATCAAGTCTTTTTTATCTTTTATCTAATTTTAGATATAATCAATGAGTTTCTTGGTTCAATCAAAGCTCTCTTCTTGTTCAAACAACAAAATTTACATAATCTTTTCAATTCCTGCTTCTTTTTATCGATTCTCTTGGTATATCATCAAGACAAATCTGACATATAACTATATCTTTATTGGTGCTACTCTCTTTTCAACTACCAATATACACTTTGTTTCTCACTACCATAATTTATCATCTATATATTAAAGTCTTTTTGCATCTGCTAACATACCAATCCTAGCACTATTTGCATAATCTCAATATCTTCTAGCACTCCACAACTTATCGTTTATTCAGTCAATAAGATTCTTTTGTAGTTCAACTTCTGTTATACTCAATCTTAGATCTGTATTTATTAGTTTTGTGGTCGCTAAATCACTATTCATTTGTTGCCTTAATTGATTAAATAACCTGTCTTTTTCTATAGCAAGCAATCTTTCGTTACTATTCAATAAGAGTTTTAGCCTCCACACTTCATTTGCTAAATGATATATATTAACTTCTAATTCTCATATACCCTCTTGGGTTATTTCTTTATCTAGCTCCTCTACATATTTATCTATTTCATTTACCAATTCTTTAGTTTCTGTTATATCTATTTCTGTGAGCCTTAAAGAATTTCACATACAAAAATCATTAGAAAATAAATTATTCTTCAAATATTAGTCATGGTATATCTATTCATATTTTCAAACTATTCTTTATCTCTTTTTGTTTTGGCGTTATCTCCATATCTTTTATGTTTCGATACTGTTTTGGTAACAACTCCCAGTCTACCTTTATAATCTTTTTGTTGTAATTTACTCATCTCTGCACTTTTTGGATATTTGCTTCTTGTGCAATAGTCATTTTCTCGACTTCAGCTTCCTCCTGTCAATCATTCTCTATTGCTAACTTATCCATTTCAGCCTGTTGTTTTCTTTTCTCTTCTTCAATAGCTTCATTATAAGCTATCTGCTTTTTGTTTAATAATTTTTCAGATCGCTCCACAGGTTCTATCAATATTTTAGCTTTTGCATTTATCTGTTTAACTATATCGTTGTATGGTTTTACTAAGTCTTTTCTTGTTTTCTCTATATCTATTCTGCACTTACTCAATATATTCTTTAGTATTTCAGATTGCATAGCGTCTTGCCTATCCTCTATATTCATACCACTTTTTTCAATAGCTTCTTCTATAGTAGGATTCATATATATATTTAACTGTGCCAGTTCCTTAATCTCTTTATTCATACTTGTATAATTTTACATAACTAAAAATAATCAATGTTTTTTTGCTTTATTTATCCTCTCAAAAGTTATTCAATCCCATAACAACATATCCATAGCTTTACTCTCCAATACCCTATTATCTCTTGTGCTTGAATTAAAATAATAGTAAACAATATTTCATTTATCTTTAATATCTTGAAACATTACACAATATCTATAATTCATCAAATCTACAAAATAGAATTTAAAGGTAATGATTGTAGCCAGTCAGCCTTTATTACACATTTTCTTATTGTCTCTTCGTTCTCTGTTATTATATCATCAGATCGCTCAAACTTAATTATATTTACATCTCATTCGTCTACTGGTATCTCTATAACTTTCCAATCTAGTTTCTGTAATGTTGTTTTATACATAACATATTGATAGAATCTAATAGATTCTCAATACTTTTCTTTTACCCTATCCTTTGGTGTTATCTTAGAAACAAACTTATAATCTCATCATCAATTTTCTCGTATTCAATCAACCTTAATCTTTAATCAATATCATCTATAGTCTGATAAACTGTATTTTATGGTCTTTTCTGCAACATTTGGTTTAGGATAATCTAATGCAATAAATTTATCTAGTGCATTATTAAATCTTTTCTCAAAGTCTATATCATCATATATCAAACTACAATTTTCTTTTTCAAAATCTCTTTTCATTTCATGTAAGTATAGTTCTTTATTATACACACCGTCTATTGCTCGATTCTCTAAAGATTTATGAAGATATACTCATACTTTCATATATGGGTTAAATCAAAACTCCCAAACATTTTTGACATATCATTTATACCAAGCGAGGTTATCTTTCTTTAACATAGATATAGACCAAGGAGAAAAATATATCATAATAAGACAATAAGATTAAAACTCTTCTACCTCATCTGATTTAATAGATTCAGCGATAGGATAACCTCACTTATATAGAATATCTAAATCTACCTTTCAAGCTAAGTTGGTTGCTTCTTTAATTTCATCACTAAGTTCCTGTTCTGTATCTCAGTTAGATACTGTGTACTTTGTTTCTAATCAGTCTCCTGTTCTGTTTACATACAAATCATATTTAGTTATATCTTCCTTTCATTCTATTTGTAATATATTTGCTATATTCTCTTGTATAGATTTTTGAGTAACGACAAGAATCTTTATTCTCTCTTCTTCGTAATCATAAATACAGAAAGCCCAAAAATGCTTCTCGTTCTCTTCTCCAGTTGGTTTTTCTGTTCTGTTTGGTTTCCTTTTAATCTCTCAATTTACTTCTTCTTCACTCCAATGCTCGTAACCAACTAAACATTCAGATACTACTCTAAATTTGTTTTTTCATTTTTTTAGTTTGTAAAATTCGTTTCCTGTTTCAGGTGCTTCGTAATTGTTTGGTAAGAATCACATAATAATTTAATCAAAATAATAAAATAGAGGGTACTATATATGAGATACCCTTTTTTCGTAATCACATTCTTCTTGTAGAGCTTTGTATCTCTCTACTGCTTCCTGTGCAACCTCTCGTGAACTAAATCCACATAATTCTGCATACTCATCTTTTGTGTAGTTTATGAAGTCCACATCTATATCCCCATATGTAGGAATATAAGCAAATACAATAAATACAAGCAATGACTTCCTCTCATCTCGTCAATAAGATTTTAGCCTTCTGATATGAGAAGACGGGTTCATAAACTTCTTAACATTTGTGAGATACTCTGTTTTTGTAGAATTAAACATAGATACTTGTATAACTAGATAAAAAGATTTGTTACTGTTCTGGCAATGCGTTTTGATTTAATACCCAGTACGACTGGTCTTTCGTTTTCATTCCCAAATACATTCTTATTATACGGGTTATTATATCAAAATCAAGTCTTTTTTAGACTTTTTTTGTCTTATTTGGTTTTGGTCTATCTATTCATTTATATAATCTCTCATAGAGAGGGTCTCAACCATATAAACTATCTAATATACGCTTTGTTTTGCTATACATAGAGTTATTCCTCTTAATAGGAAATAGTGTACTGTAATTGATTCATACTACCTCCTTCACATACTCCATAAATGGTCTTCACTCCATAAATGATTGCATTTTCATATATCAATGTAATCTATTTCAATCTACCTTATAAACATTATTACGTCTGTTTGTCATCATCATAAACACTAATAAATATTTCTGCTCTTGGATTCTCCTTATCATATCCTCAAAATGTTTCTCTAGAATCTGGAATATACTCTACTGTATCGTCTCGTATCCTTCATAGCTCAACTATAGCATCAGGGAAGAACTTGGATATTACACTATGGACATTATTCAAGTCTGTTCACTTTCTTTTGAGATAATAAACATAGTGTATAGATATCTTTTTCTTAAATGGTTTTAATTCTACTATCTGTTCTGTTAAAATTCTCTTAAACCAACGCTTAACTTTATTTTTTAGCATATAGTGAGCGTCCCTATACCAGTTCATTCATAATAGGATAGTTTTATCCTTCTTGGTCTTATATTCTATAGTGTAATGTATTGGAGCTACTATTTTAATCAAAACGACCATAACAGATAAAAAGATATATTTTTATTAACCACAAGACTAAACATTGTAATTATACAGTTTCGTACTACAAAATCAAGTCTTCTTTTGTTAATACTAATTCACTTCATAATCTCCAAGCTCAAGCAACAAAATATATATCCTCCAGATCTCATCTTTCATCTATATAAGTTCAAGTTATATCCTCTACTACAGCTTTTGATATTATTTTTACTGGTATATATACGAGATCTCCTATCTCCATTATTTTTCTTGTTTAGATTGTAAATTTTTTATATAATTTACAGCATAATCAAACGACATATCTTTATTCATCTCTGATTTTAGCCGTTTTTGTTTTTCTCTGATTTTAGTTTGTATTTCTTTTTGCTGATTTAGTATAAGTCACTCTACATCATCAATCTTAGCAGGTAAAGCACTTATAATATCATACTTTGAGTGCAACTCTCACTCTATAAGAATATGAGAATTGTTATTTATCCAATCATTTATTTCCTTTGGGGAGCTTTCAGAAACAAGTATTCTTCCATCTTTCAATAAGATATGCGTAAGCTGTTTTCGTTTTTTAATTTCCATTTTTATAAAGATAAATTAAAATTCTTTTGCTTCTTTTCATTTTTCTTTTTGTATATCTTGTTTACATATTTGCATCAATCAAGCTAATTCATAATATATCTTCTTCGGTCAGACTATCTTATGACTATGGTATTCGCTTTTGCTTACAATATTTAATATTATGTCTAATAAATTGGTAGCACTATATTTTCAATTTTCGACACTCTCTATTTTATTTACCTTATTCAGAAGTAATTTTCAATATCTACGCTGTTCTTTTACGGTTCAGTCAATTATTCAATTATTATATATCTTTATTCTTTCTAAAATATCATTTATGTCATTATTTCAGTAAACAGGAGCTTGCTCTAATACGATAGTATTATTATTATTAATATCATTAACATTATCATTAACATTAACATTATCATTATCAGTTATTTTTGTTATGTCTTTTATAACACTCTTATTATTTGTTATAACAGTGTTATTATTGGTTTTGTCTACTCACCACCTAGACTTCATTCATTTCTTACCAGCTTCACTTCTTTTTTTCTTTTCTTCTTGCCATTTCTTCTTATCTTCATCTAATTGTTTTTTTATTCTCGGAAATATCATTCTTATAACAATGTTATCATTAGTTATAGGTTTTCAATTTTCGTGGTCTAAAATAGCTTGAAATAATATTCATTTTTCTTCGTTTGTCATTTCTTCTGTATAGTCTATCCAATCAGTGTAGAAAA
>Ga0222691_1000075_pt1 | contig 42990 bp, 34 predicted proteins | sample AntAcemetage1237_FD_179839 | JGI IMG/M metagenome (GOLD analysis project Ga0222691, IMG submission 179839) | Saline water microbial communities from Ace Lake, Antarctica - #1237 | ecosystem: Environmental > Aquatic > Non-marine Saline and Alkaline > Saline | place: Antarctica: Ace Lake... | reverse complement strand
CCAGAAAAATTTTTATTAGGCAGGGTTTAGTCGAAAAGGGCTACGAAAGTCCAGGGGCATTTTGGAAAAACAACAACAAGTTGATCAATGAAATTGAGAAGTTAGAACACAAAGCAAGGCGGCAAGATATTTTAATTAATGATGACATTTTGTACCAATTTTATGATCAGCATATTGAGCAGGGCATCATGAACGGTGCCGGTTTTGAACATTGGCGAAAGTTAGAAGAAAAGAAGCGGCCGGAGTTTTTATTCCTAACTAAAGACTTTTTAATGCAACGAGAAGCCCAACAAATTGATGAGGTCCAATATCCTGAGAAGAAGAGTTTTGGTCATGTGGACGTCAATTTTTATTATCATTTTGAACCTGGACATCCGAGGGATGGTGTATCAGTCGCAGTCCCATTAAGTGGCGCAAGCCAGATTAGGGCCAAAGACTTTGGTTGGTTAGTGCCGGGGATGATTCGAGAAAAAGTTACTTATCTTATTAAGAATCTACCAAAGAGTTTACGTGGTCAGTGCGGACACCTCCAAGATGCGGTAACCGAATTTCTTTCATCTTTTAACCAAGATGCGGATTTTAGCGAAGCCTTTACCCAATTTATCCGCAAAAAAACGCAATCAAAATATCGATTAGAAGACAAAGATACGGACGCGTTACCGGATCACCTTAAAGTCAATTTTATCATTCTTGATGAAGAGGGTACCGCTATGGACGAGGGTAGAAATTTACCAGATTTACAGCAGCTACATAAAGAACGAGTCGTTGAGGTGTTAGAGGATATAGCCTTTGGCTTAGAGCAAGAAGGTATAACTTATTGGCCAGAGGTTGAGACGATTCCACATAAAGTAGAAGCCAATGTCGATGGAAAAATTATCGTGGGTTATCCAGCGCTGATCGATCGAGAGTCTCATGTAGATCTTATTATCTCGGACCATGAAGATGATGCACAGCTATTACATCAAGACGGTATAAAGCGACTATTAGCGATTCAGCTTCAAGAGAAAATTAAACAGGTAAAAAAATCACCCCCACGCTTTGATCAGTTTGGTATTCGACTTCAAACTCATATACCCTCGGATGCACTAAAAAATAATTATGTGGATGTCATTTTTGATGAAATACTTCACACGCAAAAAGAGGTAGTTAATTCGAGGCAAGCGCTTGATCAAATGGTCACGCATGCACGTAAAACCTTCACCAAATTAAGCGATGACCTGTCGACGGCGTTGGTGGACATTGCCAAACAATACCATGAGTTGCAACAAGCTACGGGAAGGCTAAAGCATCTTCCTAACTCGTTAAGGGAAGACTATGCTGAGCAATTAGAGGTATTATTACCCCCTTATGAACAACCGTTATTTATGTTTGATCAATTAATACATATACCGAGGTTTATTAAAGCGATGCAAACCCGAGCTGAGAAATATGCGGCAAGAGAACACCAGGACCAGGAACATATGAGGGAAATTAATCGATTGAAGGAAAAATGGATAGAGAAGGTCGTCGGCTTTGTCGAGGCCGATGAGTCTATCCCTCATGATTATGTGACCTTTCAGTGGGCGCTTCAAGAGCTAAGGGTATCTTTATTCGCCCAAGAACTTAAAACCAGCTTTCCTATATCGGTTAAACGAATGAACCAGCGATGGGCAGACTTAGTAGATTAAAGATTATGAGTATGTCAAAAAAAATTATTAGCAAATTCTTCTCCTACCAGCAATCACCATCCTTCAATCAATTACAAGAAGAGCCGGTGGAGGTGAGTGAAGTCGATGGGGTGCGGTCTTTGCATATAGGAACTGACACCATCCAAAGCTCGATGAGGATTAAAGACCCCTTTTTCTTAGAATTACATTACACCAAGGTCATGGCATTGAGTCTTCTATTCAATGACTCTCCAAACAATATTCTCACGATCGGTTTGGGTGGGGCATCCATGCAAAAATTTTATTTTAAACATTGTAAAAAAGCCCACATTACCGCTCTGGAACTCCATCAACAAGTTATTAATGTAGCGTACGCTTATTTTGAATTACCCGATGATCCGAGGTTGGACGTGATTCATGGAGACGGTATTAGTTTTATGGTAAAGCATGAAACAAGCTATGACCTGATCCTTTCAGATGCATTTGATGAGTACGGGATCCCTGAAATTTTTACCACCAAAGAATACTATGCTTTATGTAAAAGTCGTCTCACTGAACAAGGACTTTTTATGATTAATCTATGGGGGTCTGACCCAGACACCCCTCAGTATATTCAAACGATTAAACATGTGTTCAATCAGCAGGTACTTTTTGTACCGGCAGGAAACCCAGGAAACATTATTGTTATGGCTTTCCGCAAGCCACCAAAAGAACTCCGCATCCCTTTGCTCAAAGAAAAAATAAAAGTCATAGAACAAATGATAGGGGCTGAATTAATGGTATATTTCAATCGCCTTTTAGAGAATAATGCCTCTAAAGACACACACCGACTAAAATTTACTTAAGGCTTATTTTGACACATCATTATTTTGCAAGCTGTCCCAGGGGTTTAGAAGAGGTACTCCAACAAGAATTAACGGATATTCATGCGAGTGATATAAAAAAGGTGGATGGCGGCATGCTCTTCTCCGGTGACAATGAAGTGCTTTATAGAGCAAATATATCAAGTCGTATCGCTACCCGAATCCTGTGTTTGGTCAAGCAAGGTACCTACGAGAATGAAGATGATATTTTTAATGCTGCTCTTGCGGTTGAATGGCCCTCATGGTTTGCGTTAGAAAAAACGATCAAGGTGAGCACTACAGCCATTCAATGCCCATTAAAAAGTATCGACTTTATGACCTTGCGTATCAAAGATGCGGTATGTGATATTTTCCGAGAAAAGACAGGGAAGCGGCCTGATGTTGCGGTAAGAGATCCTGATATCAAGATACATTTATTTTTAGAAAAAAATAATTTCTCGCTCTATATTGACGCCTCCGGTGCGCCCTTGTATCAAAGAGGTTTCAGAACAGCAAGTGTTGAAGCGCCTATTAAGGAAAATTTAGCGGCAGGCATCATTAAATTATCCGGCTGGACCCCTGGCGAACCTTTCTTGGATCCGATGTGTGGTAGTGGAACCTTTTTGATCGAAGCCGCCCTCATTGCCTCAAATCAAGCACCCGGCCTAAACCGAGACTTCGGCTTTATGGCATGGAAAAACTTTGACAAGACCTTATTTACCACGATAAAAACATCGTATCTGGATAAAGTGACAAAAAAAGATTTCTTAAAAATTTATGGCTCAGACAAAGATCTTCGAGCAATACGGGTGAGTAAGAAAAATCTTACTTTAGCTGGGTTTGAAAATTCTGTTCAACTGGTATGTAAGCAATTTTCAGAAATAACCCCACCCTATAACGAAGGTGTATTGGTGACCAACCCTCCATACGGTGAACGTATAGACGAGGAGCTAGATAGCGCTTATCCCGAATGGGCAAGCAGTCTTAAGAAATCTTTTGCCGGATGGCGAACCTATTTTCTTACGAATGATTTTAGGATGCCTAAATTAATGCGCCTTTCACCCAGCAAAAAGACACCCTTGTATAACGGTGCCTTGGATTGCCGTTTATTTGAAATCAAGATGGTTGCCGGAAGCAACCGAAAGTGATGTAACGATTTATTTCAATGCGCTTAGTGCGCTTTCGTAGTTAGGCTCTTCGGTTATTTCTGCTACCAGTTCGCTGTAGACCACCGTGTTGGATTCGTCTAAGATAATCACAGCGCGCGAGGTAAGACCGCGTAAGCTAGTATCTTTGATAGCGACACCATAAGCATGGGCAAATCCTGCAATATCTCTGAAGGCAGATAGCGTTTCAATGCTTTCGACTCCCTCGGCACCACAAAATCGCTTTTGCGCAAAAGGTAAATCTGCCGACACACAAAGCACCACGGTATTATCTAATTTTCCCGCCTCATCATTAAATCGTTTGATTGACAATGCACAGGTCGGGGTATCAACACTAGGAAATATATTTAATATTTTCTTTTTACCGGCATAGTCCTTAAGGCTTACATCCTCTCGTTTACTGTTGGCTAGGATGAAATCTGGCGCAACAGAACCGGGCGCTGGAAAGTTGCCCCCAATAGAAACTGCATCTCCTTTTAGTGTAACTTGATTCATATTGTTCCCCTTAAAAAATAATGTAAAAAATTAGTAATTCAAAACATTCTACCAAAGCTTCTCAGGTAAAATAATTTATATGTCAGATTTTTCCCAACCATCCTTTATTCATCTTCGCTGCCATAGCGAATACTCTATTACCGACGGTATAGTCAGGATACCCGAGTACATCAAAAAAGCAGTAGATATCGGCATGCCGGCTCTGGGACTCACCGACCTTAGTAATTTGTTTGGAGCGGTGAAGTTTTATAAGGCAGCAACACAATTAGGAATCAAGCCCATACTGGGATGTGATGTTTGGATAGAAAATGAAGCCAATCCAGACCAGCCTTACCGGATGGCATTATTTTGTCAAAATCAGCAAGGCTATATCCATTTATCCGAATTGCTATCCAAAGCCTTTTTAACTAATCAATCGCGTGGTAAAGCGATGTTAAAGAAAAGCTGGATACTATCCTCGCATGAGGGTTTGATTGCATTGTCCGGTGCGTTGTACGGAAATATTGGCCATCTTTTAGATCAAAATAAAATAGACGAGGCTAAAGAAGAATTGTCGACTTGGAAGGCGGTGTTTGGCGACCGCTTTTATTTGGAAATCCAAAGGTACGGATCCGATGGGCTGAAAAAAAAGCAAGAAGAGTATATACAAAAAGCTATGTTTTTGGCTGCCAACAATCAAGTGCCTTTGGTTGCTACGCACCCAATTCAATTTATGCATACCGACGACTTCAGAGCGCATGAATCAAAAACCTGCATTGCTGACGGATATGTGCTTGCCGACCAAAGACGACCAAAAGACTTTACTCCAGAGCAGTACTTTAAGACTGCAGAGGAGATGCAAGACCTATTCCATGACATTCCTTCTGCCATTAATAATACGGTCGCCATTACTAAGCGCTGTAATTTTCAGTTTCAGTTAGGGGAAATTTTTCTCCCTGATTTCCCGATACCGAACGGAACCAAAATAGAGGATTACCTGCTAATTGAAGCAAAAAAAGGGTTAGATCGGCGACTAGAAGATCTTTTTTCGGATCCAACAATAAGAGAAGATCAGATACCAAAATACCTAGAACGGCTTAACTTTGAAGTCAAAGTGATCAATGAGATGGGGTATGCAGGATACTTTCTTATTGTTGCTGACTTCATTAATTGGTCTAAATCTAATCACATTCCTGTTGGGCCTGGAAGGGGTTCGGGAGCGGGATCGGTGGTTGCTTACAGCCTCGGTATTACTGACTTGGACCCGCTTGCCTATAACTTGCTGTTCGAACGATTCTTAAATCCCGATCGTGTATCCATGCCTGATTTTGATATTGATTTTTGTCAGGAGGGTAGAGATAAGGTGATTGACTACGTCAAACAAAAATACGGGTCGGAGTCCGTGTCACAGATCGCCACCTTCGGAACGATGGCAGCCAAAGCGGTACTTCGAGATGTAGGAAGAGTGTTAGATCTCCCTTACAACTTTGTTGATACGATTGCAAAATTGGTGCCACTGGAGTTGGGCATTACCTTAAAAGATGCTATTGAGAAAGAACCCCAAATTAAAGACCGCATCAAAAAAGAAGAAGAGGTTAAAGAGCTGTTTGATTTAGCTTTACGGTTAGAGGGCTTAGTTAGGAATGTGAGCATGCATGCAGGGGGCGTACTCATTGCTCCAACAAAAATCTCTGCCTTTTCCCCTATCTATTGCCAACCGGGTGCGGAAGGTATTGTCAGCCAGTTTGATAAGGATGATGTGGAGGCAGTAGGCTTAGTGAAGTTCGACTTCTTAGGCCTTAAGACACTAACCATTGTGGCGATGGCATTAGAGAATGCTAACCATATCCGGTCGCAGAAAAGCGAAGAGCCATTACAATTGGAGTCGATTCCTATTGACGATAAACCAACCTTTGATTTACTGAAAGCATCCAATACCACAGCAGTTTTTCAGCTTGAATCAAGGGGTATGAAGGATATGCTTAAACAAGCAAAGCCAGACTGTTTTGAAGATATTATTGCGCTGGTGGCCCTTTATCGACCAGGCCCTATGGATCTTATTCCGGATTTTTGTAAAAGAAAGCATGGGCAGCAGCAGGTCAAGTACCCACACCCAGCCACCGAATCTATTCTGAAGGAAACTTACGGCATTGCCGTTTATCAGGAACAGGTGATGCAAATTGCTCAGGTGGTTGCAGGTTATACGCTGGGCGGAGCCGACTTGTTAAGGCGAGCCATGGGTAAGAAAAAAATAGAGGAAATGGATGCGCAAAGGGCAACTTTTGTTGAGGGGGCTCAAAAGCATGAGCTTAACCAGAGGCAAGCAACGGATCTCTTTGACTTGTTAGAAAAGTTTGCAGGCTACGGTTTTAATAAATCCCACGCCGCAGCTTACGCCATGATTGCTTATCAAACCGCCTACCTCAAAGCGCATTACCCATCGGCATTTATTGCTGCATCGATGTCTGCTGATATGAACAACACGGATAATGTGCACATGCTGTTTGATGACTGTGCGCTCAATAAAATTACCTTGTTACCTCCAAATATTAATAAGAGTGAATACAAATTTGTTCCTGTAGATCAAAAAAGTATTCTCTACGGATTGGGAGCCGTTAAGGGGACCGGACTTTCTGCCATTGATATCATTATTGAGGAAAGGAATGGGCACGGGCCGTTTACCTCACTATTTGACTTTGCCGCCAGACTCGATTTACGTAAGGTCAACCGCAAAGCTTTTGAATCCTTAATTAGGGCTGGCGCCTTTGATGAATTAGAGCCCAATAGAGCGACCTTATTAGCCAGTGTAAATTTAGCAATTACTAAGGCGGAGCAAGCAAATGCCCACCAAGGTCAAAATGCTTTATTCGAAGAGTTTGAGACTACTGACCTACCGTTAGTTGAAGTCGAGGAGTGGGAGGAGAGGAAGCAGTTGACTGAAGAAAAAATTGCACTCGGTTTTTATTTTAGTGGCCACCCATTTACCTTTTATGAAAAAATGATTAGGCAATTCGTCCCCAATAAATTATCTGAATTAACCCCTAGAGACGCAACGTATTTGATCGCAGGTATCATTTCGACCATCCGCATGCGAATGACCTCCCGTGGCAAGATCGCTATCGTAACTCTGGATGATGGGGTTGGCAGGATCGACGTGGTCATCGGCAATAAAATTTTGACAGAAGCCTATGACTTAGTGAAAGAAGATAAATTGTTGGTAGTAGAGGGAAGGGTAAGCCATGATGACTTTACCGGCGGTAACCGCGTGAGCGCTATGAAAGTGAACGACTTGCTAACCATCCAAAGCGCTAAAGCCGCATTACTTTCTATTGCATTAAAACAGCAAACGGATGGCGCTAAACTTAAAGCGCTACTCAAACCTTACTGTAACGGCACTTTCGATAATCGGCTGAATAAATGTAAGGTGAGGGTAGAATATGAAAATAGCACAGGCAAGGTCGAACTGCTTCTTGGTTCGGACTGGGACGTCACCCTCCATGAGGAATTAATTATCGGATTATCCAAAACCTTTCATGATGACAACGTCAAAATAATCTATAATTAGTCTTTACGCATCAACCGTATATTTATGAAAAAAACTTACCTAGAATTTGAAAAGTTGATTGAGTCTATTGAAACGAAAATCGATATCCTAAAGGCTGCTCAGGACGATCACCCCTCCATTGATATCAATACCGAACTGAAACAGTTGGAAAATAAAGCAGACAAATCCTTACATGACATTTATGACAATCTTAGTGCATGGCAGGTTTCACAAGTAGCAAGACACCCACAAAGACCCTACACGTTAGACTATATTGAACATATTTTTACCGATTTCGAAGAGTTGCATGGGGACAGGGCATACGCAGACGACCCAGCTATTGTCGGAGGTATTGCCACATTTGAAGGTCGCTCTGTTATGGTCATTGGCCATCAAAAAGGTAGGGATGTGAAAGAAAGGCAATACCGAAACTTTGGTATGCCAAGGCCCGAGGGCTATCGTAAAGCGTTACGGCTCTATAGGTTAGCAGAGAAGTTTAAATTACCCATTATTACCCTCATCGACACTCCTGGCGCCTACCCAGGCATAGGAGCGGAGGAACGGGGGCAGTCCGAGGCGATCGCTCGAAACCTTTATGTTATGGCTGAGCTTAAGACACCTATACTGGGTGTTGTGATTGGCGAAGGCGGCTCTGGTGGTGCACTAGCTTTAGGCGTGGTGGACCACTTGATGATGCTGCAGCATGCGATTTATTCGGTCATTTCTCCTGAAGGATGCGCTTCCATACTGTGGAAAAAACAAGAAAAAGCAGCGATTGCCGCAGACAAGCTAGGCATTACGGCAGAACGATTAAAAGATTTTGGTTTAACTGATAGCATAGTTCCTGAGCCATTAGGTGGTGCGCATCGTGACATCCCTAAGGTAATGAAGACCGTTAAGATAGCCATAAAAAGGGAGCTGGATAAACTTTCTCAACAACCCATTGATATATTGTTGGATGTTCGCTATCAGAAGCTTATGAGTTACGGCCAAGTTACCGAAAGTGGCAGCTAAAAACGACTTTCTCATTGATGCTGTTCGGGCCTCGTACCTTGCCAATATAACCAAGCAAAATGCACAGCAAAAAATTGATCTTGCCTTGAGTGGTGGTTGCGACTCGATGGTTCTTATGCATGCGCTCAATCAGTTAAAAGACGAGCTCAATCTTTCAATAAAAGCCCATTACATTCATCATGGATTAAGTGCTAACGCGGACGATTGGCTTGCTTTTTGTATGGCAGCGTGCGAAAAACTTAATATCACTTTTGACAGCAAGAGTGTCGATACCCAGTCATTACCCGGGCTAGGCGTCGAGGGGGCTGCCAGGAAATTACGGTACGAAGCTTTAGCTAAAGTCAGTGACGGTGTGATCGTAACCGCCCATCATGAAAATGACCAAGCAGAAACATTGCTGTTGCAACTTATTAGAGGCGCAGGCTTAAAAGGTTTGGCGGCTATGCCGGAATACGATAAAGAAAAAAATCTGTGGCGTCCTTTACTTCGCGTTCAGCGTGCAGCAATTGAAGCCTTTGCCGCAATCCATGGGATTGGTTTTATTGAAGACGAGTCGAATGCAGATACCCGCTTTGACCGTAATTTTTTGCGTAATGACATTTTGCCTAGATTGTATGAGCGATTCCCCCATGCAGCTAATACGATAGCTCGGTCAGCTCAATTAATAGCGACCGGCCTTGATCTTCATCAATCCATTGCGGAGGAAGATAGTGAGTCATATTTTTCAGAGGGCTTATCCCGGCTTAATTTGTTGATGATGCGTGAGCTTAGTCAGGAGAGGGTGATCAACTTGATCCGCTGGTGGCTAGAGAAGCATCATCATAAAATGCCAAGCCTGAAGGTTATGAAAGAAGCCTATAAACAAATCAAGGATATGCGAAGAGATGCTCAAATCAATATCCATATATCTCCTGATGCATCCATTAGGGCCTATAAAAATGAGTTGTGGCTAGTAGAAAATACCAATAGCCCAGGAGACTTTGAAACCTATTGGCACGGTGAAGACGAGATAACATTACCAGATGCGAGTAAACTGTCTTTCACCAAAACTAACGGCGATGGCATTTCGATCGATAAGCTGGGAACCCATACCATTAGAATACAAAACAGGAGGGGTGGCGAACGGTTTAAACCCATCCACGACCAACCAACTCGCACTCTAAAACACCTTTTACAACAATCCCCTTTGCCACCATGGGAAAGAGAGGTATTACCGATGTTGTTTATCGAAGACCAGCTTATTGCGGTCCCTCACTTTGGCATTCACTGTGCATTTCAGGCGCAAGGCCAAGAAGAGTCTTACAAAATCAGTTGGTTAAGATAATATTTCAGGAAAATTTCCTGAAAAAACTACATGATTTGTGTGTAAAATTACGCCTTTATCTAACGACTCATTACATATGTACCCAATATTTAAAAAGCTATCTATTTCTACCCTTATTGCATTGAGTTGTAATATTTCGGCGGAAGAGCCCTACAAGGTAGGGACAATTGATGTGTATACCAACACCCCACTACCCTCTATTGGACTTCCCATTAATATGGTGCCATCAAGCATTCAGACCGTAAATGGTCAGGAAATTAATCAGCAAGCGGGCGTCAGTGTCGCCGACTACATGGTTAATAACTTGCAAGGTGTGACTGTTAATGAGGTGGGAGGTAACCCTTACCAACTAGAAATTAATTTCCGTGGTTACAATGCCACCCCCATATCGGGAAATCCTCAAGGCCTTTCGGTGTATGTGGATGGCGTAAGAATGAATCAACCCTTTAGTAATACCGTTTTATGGGATCTTATTCCTGATTTTTCAATTGAAAGCATGCAAATGGTGGCCGGATCGAATCCTGTTTACGGACTCAATACCTTGGGTGGCGCGATTTCTATGCAGACAAAAAGCGGTCGCACATTTAATAAAAAAGCCATCGACTTTAGCGCAGGATCGTGGGGAAGGCAAACCTCACTTATGGAGGCAGGGGGTATATCGGAAGATGGGAGTTACGATTACTACATAGGCTATCAACATTTTACCGAAGATGGATGGCGCGATTACTCTCCCTCCCATGTGAATCAATTATTCACTAAAGTAGGATGGGAGTCAGACACCTCCCGTTATGAGGTCAGTTACTCCGGTGCGCATAACTTATTAATCGGGAACGGCCTAACCCCTAAAGATCTATTAGGTTCCGACTTGGAAGGGATTCATACCCTTGAAGACGAAACGAAAAATAATTATGGAAAGTTGGTGCTATCAGCTACGGAATACTGGGATGATGCCACGATGTTTTCGGGCAATGCCTATTGGTTGCGGTCAGATAGAAAAACGGGTAACGGCGACTTAAATGATGAATATGCTAATCCAGGAGATGATGAAGGAGTTCAAAACGCTACGGGCACCAAGCAAGATGCTTATGGTGCGAACGGACAAATTACCTTTGATCAGGATTGGTTAGGTCGAAGAAATCAATTAATCGTTGGCGTCGCCCTTGAGTCCTCTATAATAAAATTTACGCAAACTGAACAAGAACAAGCAACCCTCCTAGCCAATGGGTTTTTTGGTGGAGCTCTAGGAGATGTTGAGCAAACCACAGGGCTTACTGGGAAAACAAAGTCAGCAGGCCTATTTGCTACTAATACCCACTCGTTAAATGATCACTGGGATATTAATACATCTGCACGATATAACTTTATTCAGGTTAATAATGAGGACACTTTTAACCCTGCAGGTGGTAATGCTTCGCTTACAGGGAATGCACATTATGAGCGAATAAACCCATCCGTTGGACTGACTTTCCACCCTAACGATAATTATACGACTTATGCTTCATACAGCGAATCGAACAGAGCGCCTACGAGCATTGAGCTCGGTTGCGCAAACGAAGCCCAGCCCTGTAACCTTCCCACACAGATGGCCGATGATCCGCCATTAGAAATGGTGGTAGCAAAGACTGTGGAATTTGGTGCTAGGGGAAAAATAGCGAACAATATGAGCTGGAATGCCGCTGTTTACTCGGGTAAGAATAAGGATGATATTTTATTTGTGTATGCGAATGCTTCAAATAGTTTGGGTTATTTTACCAATGTCGATGAAACCACAAGAAAGGGTATTGATTTAGGCTGGAATGGACAATTTGACGACCTCGGTTTGACCGTTAATTATGGTTTTGTTATGGCCCGCTATGGAAGTGACTTTACCATCGCGAATGAAGTAAATACTTCAAGCGATGGCACATCCATTCAAGTAAAAGACGGGGACTATTTGCCTAATATTCCAAAGCATCACATCAAGGTGAGGGCAAATTATAGGATTAACCCTTTATGGCATGTGGGTGCAACAGTATCGGCATTTAGTAAGTCTTACATGATGGGTAACGAAAACCAAGGCCATGATTCAAGTCAAGGTATTCAAGGAGAGACTCCCGGTTATGCGGTGATGAATCTGGATTCGCAATATTATATAGGTGAAAATTGGCAGCTAACCTTAAAAGCGATCAATATATTTGACAATGAATATTACACGGGTGGTCGGCTGGCAGAAACACGCGTACAAACAGACAGATCATTTGGTGCTGAAAGAGAGGTCGCCTCGCTTATTCCAGGCGCTCCAAGGGCGGCATGGCTAGGTCTTAGGTATGAATTTTAAAAAAATATTTAACATCTAAAAAGGGCCGCTTCGGCCCTTTTTTATTATGAGGTATATTGTTACTTTTAGTGAGAAACAAAAGCATGAGCTTAAAACGAAGACTGCTAATTTATATCAATACCTTGTTAGTAGCCGCAATTCTGATTGGCTTAACGGTCATCATGGCTGCGGCAAAGAAAAATGTCCGTGAAGAAGTATTGTCAACGGAAGCCTTAGCAGTTTTCGCTATAGAAAATAGCATTAAAAATAACCCAGACTTTTATTTGTTTCATCAGGATAATCCTGCATTTGGTTTATCCGGCTTGTCTGAAATTAGGCACCTTAATATTGCATTCATTAATCTTGATGGCTTAATTGTTGACCAAACAAAACCTCACTTAAATTCAACTAATGATCCCCCAATATGGTTTCAGTCTGCACTTGAGAGATTATCTACCCCTATTCCACCCAGGAGAATTGATATAACCCAGACGAATAACTTAGTCGGCCACATTCATATTCAGCCGGAACCCATATATGAGTATGCTGAAATATGGCAACAAATTAAGATAGGGCTATGGGTTATTTTTACCTTCGTTATTTTGGTTAATTTTTTCGTTTATCTCTTATTCTCTTATATGATTGAACCGATAAGCTCAATCATTAAAGGCTTCGACAGCCTTGAGAAAGGTAACTATAAAACACGGGTGAGTAAGTCGGGCATTACAGAGCTTAATGCAATCGGGAAAAAATTTAATCGTATGGTTGTTGTGCTAAGGCAGGCTAAGGAAAAGATAAATAAACTAAGTCAAGACCTTATTAGCGTCCAAGAACAAGAAAAAAAAGAGCTTGCAAGAAACCTTCATGATGAGCATGGCCAAGTACTAACTGCTATTCAGGCCGAGGCAGCATCCATTAAAAGTACTAAAAATGTGGATTCACAAAATAAGTCAGTCGAGAGCATTATTACTCTTTCAAAAAATATGATGCTGTCCACTCGCACTATTATTAAAAATTTAAGCCTAGGCCTTATTGAGGAAATTGGGTTTGAGGGGGCCCTTAGTGATCTAATAGAGAACTGGGGGAATCGGTTTAATAAAATTCAACTCACCTACACGATAGATAAAAAAACTACCGATCTAATTAACTCACAACAACAGGCACACATCTATCGCATCATTCAGGAAGCCCTGACAAATATTGCAAAACATACAAAAGCTAAAAACGTATCCATTAATATCGCTCCCTTTGGTCCAGAAAACCAACTAAGAATCAAGGTGATCAACGACGGCATTAAGATAAGTACGAAGAAAAATTTTGGTAGAGGTGCAGGATTGCTGGGTATTGAGGAACGTGTCAGGCAATTAAATGGTCGCTGTAACATCAGTATTAATCGTGTTTTTAAGATCACCATCGTTCTAGGCAGCAAGCATTGAGCAAGCTTCTTCTTGTAGATGATCATGCCATAGTAAGAGCTGGCTTAAGGCGCTTGCTTGAGAGCATACCCTGCATTAGCCATATCGAGGAATGTGCCTCCGGAGAGGCAGCATATCAATACTTATTTAGCAACACAGTTGATATTATTCTTATGGATATTTCCATGCCTGGTAAGGGGGGTATAGAATCAACGTCGTTAATCAAAAAGCGTTACCCTCAAACGAAAGTTCTTATATTGTCGATGCATGACAGCGCCGTGATGATTCGGAAGGCAAAAAATGCCGGTGCCAGTGGATTTGTTCTTAAAAATGAAATTTCAGATAATTTGCTAAATGCGATCCAAAAAGTCTTAGAAGGAGAAGAGGTCTTCCCAGTGATCGAGGCTGAAGAATATATAAACATTTTAGAGTGTTTGAGTGGTAAGGAGTTTGAAATTTTTAAATCCATTGCTAATGGTGAAAATTTACATCTTATCTCAGACAAAATGAACATGAGCTATAAAACAGTGGCTAATTATCAGACAGCCATTAAAAAAAAACTAGGCATTGAAAGTATGTTGGATTTTCACGCTATCGCCAAACAGCATCATGTGATTATGTAAATAATTACGGTGGAGCACTAGACCATTGCTATAATAGTATTAATATCATTTACATAACGTGATTACTTATGAATCTTGGAACCCCTCTATCACCGTCATCACTTAGAGTTATGCTCTTGGGCAGTGGTGAGCTAGGGAAAGAAGTGATCATCTCATTACAAAAGCTTGGCGTAGAAGTGATAGCTGTTGACCGATATGCCAATGCTCCAGGCCATCAGGTGGCCCATCGATCCCATGTGATCGATATGACCGATGCAAAAAAACTGACAGATATTATCCAGCTGGAACAGCCGCATTATATTGTTCCTGAAATCGAAGCGATAAACACCGGCGTGCTAGAGGAAATAGAAAAAGCAGGTAGCGCCATTATTATTCCTAGTGTTAAGGCTGTCCAGCTTACGATGGACAGAGAAGGTATCCGTAAACTAGCATCTGAAACATTGTCACTTCCTACCTCGGGCTATGGTTTTGCTAGGAGCTTGGATGAGTTACGTGACGTTATTCTCAACAAGGTGGGATTCCCATGCTTTATTAAGCCCACCATGTCGTCATCCGGTAAAGGCCAATCAAAAATTCACTCTGAAGCAGAGATAGCCAAGGCTTGGGATTATGCGGCATCGGGAGGAAGAGTTGATCAGGGTGTAGTAATTGCCGAAGGTATGGTAGATTTTGATTACGAGATAACACTCTTAACCGTCAGAGCTAAAGATAGTAAGGGAGTTATCACTACCCATTACTGTGAACCAATAGGTCATAGACAGGAAAATGGTGATTATGTTGAGAGCTGGCAACCCCAACCGATGAGCGACAACGCCCTACTCAAGTCTAAAGAAATGGCTAAAAAAGTGACGGACGCGCTGGGAGGGCTAGGTCTTTTTGGTGTGGAATTATTTATTAAAGGGGATGAGGTGTTGTTCTCCGAAGCCAGTCCTAGACCTCATGATACCGGTATGGTCACGATGATGACGCAAAGGCAATCCGAATTTGAACTCCACGCCAAAGCTATTCTTGGACTACCGGTCGATACTCAGCTCATCAATCCTGGGGCAAGTGCAGTGATTTACGGTAACCTAGATGCGGAAGCTATTATGTTTGAAGGGGTGGATAAAGCCTTGGCCATTAAGGGAGTGGATGTCAGGTTATTTGGCAAACCTCAGTCCTTTAAAAAAAGGCGCATGGGTGTCGTTCTTGCAGAAGGAAAAGATATTAGTGAGGCAAGGTCAAAAGCCCAACAAGCCCAGGCGCTCATCAAAACAAAAGTACAATAAAAGCTATTTTTCCAGCATCCAAATCACCGCTTATATGCTAAAATCCGCCCTCAATAAATTTTTGGTAGCCTTACATGTCTCGTCAGATAAGAAATATTGCAATCATTGCCCATGTTGATCATGGAAAAACCACCCTAGTCGATAAGTTACTCCAACAATCCGGGACTTTTGCTGAGCATCAGCAGGTCAATGAGCGGGTGATGGATTCCAATGACATTGAAAAAGAACGGGGTATTACGATTCTGGCAAAGAATACGGCCGTGAATTATAAAGGTTGCCATATCAACATCATTGACACTCCCGGCCATGCCGATTTTGGTGGTGAAGTAGAGCGCGTATTAGGTATGGTAGATGGCGTAGTACTTTTAGTCGATGCCGTAGACGGACCCATGCCACAAACCCGCTTCGTAACCAAAAAAGCATTGGCACTGGGCCTCAAACCGATTGTGCTGATCAATAAAATAGACCGCCCTGGTGCACGAACTGACTGGGTTATTAATCACACCTTTGACTTATTTGCTAATCTCGGTGCCACAGACGAGCAGTTAGACTTTCCCGTGGTGTATGCGTCGGCATTAAATGGCTACGCAAAGTTAAAGGAAGAAGACGAATCAGACTCAATGGTACCCTTATTTGAGACCATTATTAGTCACGTAGAAAGTCCTGAAGGCGACCCTACAGCTCCTTTACAGTTTCAGATTTCAGCGCTGGATTACTCCACTTATACAGGAAGAATGGGAATCGGCCGTATTAGAAACGGCGTGTTGAAGTCAGGTAGCCCGGTTGCGGTGATGTTAGGGGATAAAAAAATAGGCCAAGGTCGTATTAACGAGGTATTTTCTTACAAAGGGTTAGAAAAAGTCAGCGTACCTGATGCTCAGGCTGGTGATATTGTTATTATTACCGGTATTGAAGAGGTAGGCATAGGAGTAACTATTGCAGACATTGAAAAACCCGTAGGACTTCCTGTTATTCCGGTCGATGAACCGACGTTAAATATGGATTTTATGGTGAATACTTCGCCCCTTGCAGGTAAGGAGGGTAAGTTTGTTACCAGCCGACAGATTAGAGAGCGATTAACTAAAGAGCTATTGGTAAATGTTGCACTAAGAGTTGAAGATACTGATGATGCCGACGTATTCCGTGTGTCTGGTAGGGGAGAGTTACACCTTACTATTTTGTTGGAAAACATGCGACGCGAAGGGTATGAAATTGCTGTTGGTAAACCGCGAGTGGTCTACAAAGAGATTGATGGCGTGAAGTGTGAACCTTACGAAAATCTCACTGTTGATGTCGAGGATGAAACTCAGGGGAATGTGATGGAGGAGCTTGGACGAAGAAAAGGTGAGCTGACTAATATGGAATCAGATGGTCTTGGCAGAACCCGTCTTGAATATAAAATTCCCGCAAGAGGACTTATTGGCTTTCAGGGCGAATTTTTAACGATGACCAAAGGCACTGGACTGATGTCGCATGTGTTTGAAGAATACGCAGCGGCAAAATCAGAGATGCCTGGACGACGTAATGGCGTATTGATTTCCTCAGAAAAAGGGGAGGCTGTCGCTTATGCCTTATGGAAGCTTCAAGAACGAGGTCGTATGTTTGTGTCTCACGGTGACAAGCTCTATGAGGGCATGGTTATTGGTATACACAGCAGGGATAACGATCTAATTGTGAATCCTATTAAAGGAAAGCAATTAACTAACGTACGATCCTCTGGAACGGATGAGGCGGTGCGATTAGTGCCACCTATTTTAATGACACTGGAATATGCGGTTGAATTTATAGACGACGATGAGCTGGTAGAAATTACTCCCAAATCACTCCGTATTAGAAAAAGATTTTTAGTAGAACATGAAAGAAAGCGTGCCGCAAAAATCTAAAAACAATGTGTGTGCAGCAAGCTAGGCAATCGTGTATTATTTTATTCATGCATAAGAGTGCTTCATGATGAAGAATAAAAAAATAGCAATTATTGGTTTGGGTTATGTTGGTCTCCCTTTAGCTGTAGAGTTTGGCAAAAAAAGGGAAGTAGTTGGTTTCGATATTGATAAGAAAAGAGTGCAAGACCTTAAGAGCGGAATCGACCACACGAAAGAAGTATCTCCTGATGATTTAAATAATTCCAAGAACATCTTATTCACTCATGAAATAAGCGATATCTCAGATTGCACAATTTTTATTGTGACGGTTCCCACCCCGGTACATATTAATAAAGGCCCCAATCTATTCCCTCTTATTAGCGCTAGTGAGATGATAGGCGGTGTATTGAAGGTAGGCGATTTAGTGGTATATGAGTCGACTGTGTATCCCGGTGCCACAGAAGAGGTGTGTGTTCCTGTATTAGAAAAAACATCCGGTCTTATTTTTAACCAAGATTTTTATTGTGGCTATTCGCCTGAGCGAATTAATCCAGGAGATAAGGCAAGGCACGTTACGACCATTATGAAAGTGACCTCAGGATCAACCCAAGAAGCGGCTAAAGAGGTAGATAACTTATACAAAGAGATTATTACCGCAGGGACCCATCAAGCCGAGTCCATTAAGGTGGCAGAAGCCTCTAAGGTAATTGAGAATACTCAAAGAGACCTGAATATCGCACTGATTAACGAGCTATCGATTATCTTTGATAAATTAGGGATTGATACGGAATCTGTACTCAATGCCGCGGGTACTAAATGGAATTTCCTCCCCTTTAGACCAGGGTTAGTTGGCGGCCACTGCATAGGCGTTGATCCTTATTACTTAATCCATAAATCCAAAGAAGTTGGTTATACACCGGAACTCATTCTGTCGGGCAGAAAAATTAACGAACATATGGGGCAGCACTTAACTGACCGTGTTTCGCAATTAATGGTGAAAAAAAACATCACCATCAGTGGTGCGCGCATCTTAATTATGGGCTTTACGTTTAAAGAAAACTGTCCAGATATTCGCAATACTAGAGTCATTGATGTGTATAACAACTTTAGGAAGCTTGGCTGTGAGGTGGATGTTTTTGACCCATGGGTCGATAAAGCTGAGGTCAGGCGAGAGTATCAAATTGATATTATTAATGCACCTGAGAACAAGGGTTATGACGCCATACTAATCGCGGTTGCTCATAATGAATTTAAACAATATACCCTGAAAAAATTCAGGGATTTTGCTAAACCCACTTACGTTTTATTCGATGCTAAGTATTTGCTTGATAAAGAAAATGTTGATGGAAGACTATAATATAAATCAATAACTTATTTAGTTTTCTTGAGAAACTACATAATCTTCATAATTACCTGAATAGTCCATAATCTCATCCTTTTTCACCTCAAAAACACGGGTGGCAATGGAGCTCACAAACTCCCTGTCATGTGTCACAAAAAAGACGGTCCCTTTGTATTTTTCCAGCGCGGTATTTAAGGATTCAATTGACTCCATATCCATATGGTTTGTTGGCTCATCCAGTAATAAAATATTGGGTTGTTCAAGCATCAGTTTCCCAAAAAGCATGCGTCCTTGCTCTCCCCCGGAAAGCACCGAAACCTTTTTCTTAAAATCTTCTCCGGAAAAAAGTAACCTGCCTAGCATGCTTCGAATCACTTGGTCATCATCTTCTGGCTTTGCATACTGCGTCATCCAATCAAAGACCGTTACATCTTTCTCAAACTCCTCTGTATGATCTTGTGCAAAATAACCTATCTTGGCTTTTTCTGCCCATTTAATTTCGCCGGTATTGGGTGTGAGCATGTTGCCAATAATTTTTAGCAGTGTCGTCTTACCGATACCATTTTCACCAATGATCGCCACTTTTTCTCCAGCTTCAACCATAAAGTTGACGTTGTTAAATAATGGCTCATCAAAAGCATGCGCCATTTTATTAACAATAAGTGCTTGCCGATAAAGCTTGTCTTTTTCGTTATACTCAAAACGGATAAAAGGGTATTGCCTGCTAGAAGGCTTCATGTCTTCTACCTTAATCTTATCAATTTGTTTGGCTCTGGAAGTTGCTTGCTTGGCTTTAGATGCATTCGCAGAAAAGCGTCTCACAAAATCCTGTAATTCAGCTATTTGCGCTTTAGCCTTTTCATTCACCTTAAGCTGTTGGGCTTTAGCCATAGTGCTTGCCGCCATATACTCATCATAATTACCTGGATAAACGGTTAATTTGCCGTAATCCATATCTGCCATATGCGTACATACTTGATTGAGAAAATGCCTATCATGCGAAATGATAATCATGGTGGATTTTCTCGCATTGAGTATGTTTTCTAACCAACGAATGGTATTGATGTCTAAGTTATTGGTGGGTTCATCTAACAGAAGAATCTCAGGGTCCGCAAAGAGCGCTTGCGCTAATAGGACTCTAAGCTTCCACCCAGGAGCCACCGCACTCATTAAGCCATCATGCTGCTCAAATGGTATTCCAACACCTGCTAGCAATTCACCCGCACGTGATTCTGCCGTATACCCATCAAATTCTGCATACACACCCTCCAATTCTGCAGCTCGCATGTAATCATCATCGGTTGCTTCAGGGTTAGCGTATAACCTATTTTTCACTTCATTAGCCGCCCACATCTCCTCATGACCCATCATAACTACATCCAGCACACGTGAGTCCTCATAAGCAAACTGATCCTGCCTTAGCCAAGCCATTCTTTCTCCGCTCTCCAGACTCATATTGCCTGCAGTAGCCTCAAGTTCGCCGGCAAGTATCTTCATGAAAGTCGATTTCCCGCAACCATTCGCACCAATTAATCCATAGCGATTTCCATCGCCAAATTTAACCGAGACATTTTCAAATAGCGGTTTAGCCCCAAATTGCATCGCAATGCCACTAGTAACAAGCATTCATTTATTCCTTCATTATTTAAATTGATTATATTGTACGACCTGATCAACAGGTAGCTGTCCTGATCGAGGGCGAGGGTCTTGGAGGGCCTTACCAATAGCAACAAACATCACTGGGATATGATCGCTGGGAAAATTGAGCAGTTTTGCTACTGCATCAAAATTAAATCCGTCCATAGGGCAGCTATCATACCCTAAATCCTTGGCAGTTAACATGAGATTCATGGCAGCCATACCGCAGGATCGCATAACTTCATCTCGTTGAATTTCAGGTTTAGATTTGTAATATTGATTGGTAGCCGGCATCATAAACTGCTGTACCTCTGCCGGAGCATTTTTCCAGTAACGTTCAGGTGATTTATTCCAAGCCATGGTATCACCAGCAAGAACAATAAGAAGCGATGCGTCTGTTACCTGAGATTGATCCCAGCTTTCTTCTCGTATTTGTTGGCGCAACTGTTGGTTGTTCACAATGATAAAGCGCCAGTGTTGGATATTAAAAGCAGACGGTGATAATATGGCTAGGTCTAATAACGTTTTTATTTCACCTTCGCTGATGACGTGATCCGGGTCAAATACTTTTATCGAGCGCCGATTTATAATGGCTTCTTGAAGATTCATTGCTGTCCTTATTTGTTGTAGGTAATATTTTTAATCGTGAATGTAACAGTGGCTTTCGGTTTTACCAGCGTGACTTCATCACCCAGGTTGCTACCCATGACAGATTTTGCAAGCGGTGATACGTAGCTTATTTTATGAAGAGTGAGGTCCGCTTCATCTTCACCTACTATCTCGTACCTCTCAATTTCCCCTTCATCGTTCTCAATCTCAATCAATGCACCAAACACCACTTTTTTTTGTAGATGCTCATCTGGTTTAATCATAATGGCAGATTTTATGCGAGAGGCGTAATACCGAATATCTCTTTCAATACGCATTTTTTTTTGTTTTGACATAGAGTCATCCAAATCCATTAGCGTATGTCGCTCAGCATCTAAAGTATCTAAGATTGCCTTTATTTGTTTCATCCCATTAGGAGTAACGTAGTTAATCTCTATGCTAATAGGGCGCTCGGGTATATCAATACCTGCGTGTTCTAAATCATTTTCTTTTACAAAAGCTCTACTCATATTTTTTACTTTTAAAACATATATTTAAATACATATATTAATGTATATTATTAGACTATTTAACACCCATTTGTAACAAATGAATACCCCTTAAAATTCTTTTTCTGTATTGTTTACACATGCACCATACAGTCAAAAATACCATAGTTTTTTTATTTTTCATACTCATGAGTGTCGCTGGTTATTCAGATCAAACAACTCATAACGCCAATGAAGATACTCGGCATTACACTCAAAAAGTTTTTTCGTAGTCAGGCTGAGCTAGTCATTCAGAAAAGTATAAAAGGTGATTGTATTACCAGTCATCATAGTGACTTTAATGCAACGGATCTGTCCTTAAATCTTTACAGCTCCGTTGATGATTGTCTTAAAGCTGGAGGAAGAGCTAATAAATAGGGTGTGTTAGTTCTCCATGATCATCTTAAGCAACTGTTTAAATCTTCTTTCTGAAAGGCTTCGATTGGTTATGTACTGGACATGCTCCTCTTTCGTAGCTTCTTTGCTAATGTCAATCCCCCATAAACCTCCGATCTCATTAGGTAGCATAGAGTACCTAATATCAACAATGCGGCTAGGATTGTCTGGCTGCAATGCCAAGAAATCATCGCTAAACCAAGCAAAGCGGTTTATGTCTTTATGCTGCTGCGAATTTTTATCTATCCAAGATAAGTCATGATTAAGATCTAGTTTCTTTATTTTTTCTCCCGTGAATATTTTTTTAGTGGGCAAAATACGCACTCCGTCGGTATAAAAGTATCCGCCTGATTCGTAGACAATTTTCCAAATTAATAAGTTGGCAAAGGTTGGTTTAGCCACTATGCGCGAGACTGGATGTCCTCTTGCGTCCGCAAGGTCTTTCCCCGCTTGTAAGGCGACTTGGTTTAAATATACCCCTAGCAGAAGATAGCATAGCGCCCAAACTAAACCACATCGGCCTAGCACCCGTTTTTTTAGATAGACGCTTAATCCGACAAAAATGATGATTGGGAACGTGAATAAGGGATCAATGATGGAAATATTATTCCATGCAACGCGCTCGAAACTGAATGGCCAGAAAAGTAAGGTTCCATAGCTGGTACACGCATCTAATAAACTATGTGTTCCATAACCGAGGGTGGTGTAAATCCAAGTTTCGTGAAAAGTGATGGCGCTAAATCTTTTTATGACCCAGAAAAAAATTGAGGCACAAAGAAGACCGCCTATAGGAATAAAAATCAGCGAATGCGTGAATTGCCTATGAAATTCTAAAAAAAGGAGAGGGTCGGTTTGTGAGCGAATAAAAATATCTAGGTCTGGAGCCATACCGGATAAAAAGCCGACGATCGCCAACAAGCCCAGCGAATGGTTATTTCTTTGGATGGTTTGTGCTGCTGCTGAACCAATAATGCCTTGACTGATAGGATCCATTAACTATTGCTTTCTAGAGCCTTTTTAGCCCTTATAAAAGCCATTTGAAACTCATTATAATTTCGTGTTACCGGAAATTGAGGGAACTCTTGGATAACCTTTTCTGGCGGACAAAATAATATCCCTGCATCCGCCTGTTGCAACATACCTGTGTCGTTATAAGAATCTCCTGCTGATATGACTTGGAAGTTAAGACCTTGGAGAGCTTTCACTGCTTTCGTTTTTTGATCACTCTGGCGTAGTTCATAATTAACGATATTGCCTGCATCATCAGTAATGAGTTTGTGGCAAAACAGGGTGGGGTAGTCGAGCTTTTTCATTAAAGGCTGCGCGAACTCATAAAAGGTATCCGACAAAATAATGACCTGAAACTCAGACTTTAACCATTGAAGAAAATCACATGCTCCATCTAGAGGAGAAAGCGCCTCAATGACGTCTTGGATATTTTGTAATTTGAGGTTATGTTTTTTAAGAATGGCTAAACGACCCATCATCAGTTGATCATAATCAGGGATATCTCGCGTCGTTAGCTTGAGCTCTTCAATCCCCGTTTTTTCTGCAAATTTAATCCATATTTCAGGGAGAAGGACACCCTCCAAGTCTAAGCAAGCTAACATTTCTCTGTTTCCTTTTATTGTTGTGTTATTTAATGAGATTTATGGGCGGATTATTAAATCGCTACCCACACAAAAAATCAATACTGTCCGCCACCTTATCTATCTTGGTGGATTCAAATTTAAAATCGTTTGAGCTTATCACTGCATCCCGACATCGCACCAGTAAAACTTTACCCACCATGCGTGCATATCCAATTCTCAGATCCTTAATGCCTTCATTTATTTCCGCCTTCCAAATTCGGATTTTTGTGTTTCTATTTTGGTCGTAAAGATAGGACCCAGGAAAAGGGAAAGAGCATGATCTTATGATATTTATGACATCAGCTCCTTGCATAATAGAAGGATAAATCCTTCCTGACGCTTCATTGAGCGCGGGAAATTGTATGGCGGGATAATTCGCCTGTTGCGATAAATGGATTGGCCCATTAGCTGCATCACGAATCAGGCTTAAAGCTGAGTCTTGTATGTGTGCTTTGGCTTTTTCTAGCACATCAGCGATGCAATCATCTTTATTGACCGTGAACCTCAAGGTGTCATAAATTTCACCGGTATCAGCACCTTCGGCATACTTGAAGCAATTATGAAAGACCTCATGCATTCCTAATCTTATGGTCCAGTTTAATGGGGACCGACCTCTACCATTAGGAAGATTGAAGCCTGAACCATGCCAACCAAAAACACCCAACCTGAATGTGTTTAATATTTCTTGTGGAATAAGTCTTTGCCAGCCCGTACAGATTCCAAGGTCGAATGCTTCTTTGGAAAAAAAATCTTGATCGTAAGTGCTTTTTAGTCCGTATGAGGCAGTCCCATAAACATGGATCCCCAAACTTTCAGCTTGACTAGCTATATCCCTGTCAACACCGGATATTTCTAACTGACTAATGTTTTCTTTACTCAGCGTAACAAGGCTGTGAGGTTTAGCGTGATGAGAAGTTAAGTGGCGTAATACCGCACTGGTAGTAGATTTGTTTCCAAACACACATACTTTCATTTATATGACTCTTTGTGTTCAGAAAAATGCTTTGTTTCATCATCCAGGTTTTGGATAAACTCCTCATGATGTTCTTTTATCAATTTATCAAAGAATGCGCTACTATCTCTCTCACCAAAATCCGTCCATTCATCTGGATGAACAAGAATTTGAATCTTACCGTAATTTAAAGCATCCATTGGGTGACCGTAGCTCCATCGATGCATGCTATCAGCGATGTATTTTATTGCTAAAGGATTATCAGCGAATTCAAAAAATGAATCCCCATAAGCGTTAAGTGCCCCGCAGAAGAAATCATCTCGCATTTCTAAGACCCACCGAGGAGGACGATGAAAGCTAAAGACTTCACACTGCAATCCAAAGCCAGCCTCAAATAAGGATTTCTGCAATTCAAACTCCTTAGTAAGATTATCACGATCATTTTCTACGATATGGGACATATAAAAATGCAAACCGATGGTGTGACCAAGGGACTTTAACTGCATTATTTTTTCTAGATTACGGGTTGAAAAAGGATTGTATGCGGAAGACCTTACTTGAAAAAAGAAAGTAGATCGTACATCTTCTTTTGCCTCAATTATTCCTATATCCAAAGCCCTAGCAATACTAAACTCAACATCATGCCTTAAGATAATAAAGTTATCAGGAGGGGTTTTGCTAAAATTTGCTAGACGAGGCTTTATCTCAGTCAACAGGACTTTGTATTCATTGTGGGAAAATGAATTTTTTACCTCCTCAAAGTTAATCGATGTGCTTTTCAATTATTATATGGCCGATTTTATGATTTTTTTATTCATTTTTAACATTAAAAATTTTTTATAAATTATTGAATTAAAAGTAATTATTATTAATATGTAGGAAGTATAAAGAATAATATTTTTTTAGCCTTTCTAATCAAATTAGAGGATTTTTTGCGCTTTAATTTTCACAGATTAGGATAAAAAATTTATATTTCCATTACGTATTAGTAATATTACCACCAAAAAGCTCGGCTTATTTTCCTTAAATCACTCTATAGTCTTGAGACTTCAATTAGCTCCGCGCCTTATGCAGTTTTTTGTAGCTGTCGATTAAACGGTGATGCCTATCGAGCCCCTCTAGCTTCATACTTGTTGGGGTTAGACCAAAAAATCGTATGCTTCCATCGACTGATCCCATAACCGCATCCATTCGTGCTTCACCAAACATTCGGCGAAAGTTGATTGTGAAGTCATCCAGTGTCAAGTCGTTATCTAGGATTACCTCCAGCACCACATTCAAGGCCTGGTAAAACAATCCACGCTCGAGCGTATTGTCGTTGTACTGTAGGAAGGCTCCCGTTATCTCATGGGCTACCTCAAATTGCTTCAAGGCGATATTGATAAGCAGTTTTAACTCAAGAACTGTCAGTTGGCCCCAGGCCGTATTGTCATCAAATTCGACCCCGATCAGCGCTCCCACATCCGAGTATTCATCCAGCTCGCTGCTATCCAATCGCTCGAGTAATGCCATAAGGCTTTGATCATCCAGGCGATGTAGGTTAAGGATATCGGCTCTAAATAGGAGCGCCTTGTTGGTGTTATCCCAGACCAAATCCTCGACCGCATAAACTTCAGAATAACCAGGAACTAAAATCCTGCAGGACATAGCCCCCAAATCATCATACGTCGCCGTATAAATCTCTTTTCCCATACCTTCGAGAATATGGAACAAGGTTTCGGCTTCCTCTGCATTGGAGCTTTTCCCCTTGCCTGAAAAATCCCATTCAACAAACTCAAAGTTTGCTTTGTCACTGAAAAATCGCCATGACATGATTCCGGAGGAGTCAATAAAGTGTTCGACAAAGTTGTTGGGCTCAGTCACCGCGTTACTGACAAAGGTGGGCAGGGGCAAATCGTTCAACCCCTCAAAACTTCGGCCTTGCAGCAATTCTGTAAGGCTTCTTTCTAGTGCCACCTCGAAAGATGGATGCGCCCCGAAGGATGCAAAGACGCCACCTGTTCGTGGGTTCATTAACGTGACACACATAACTGGGTACATTCCGCCCATTGAAGCATCTTTAACCAGTACCGGAAAACCCTGCTCCTCTAATCCTTGAATGCCAGCAAGGATACCTGGGTATTTCGCCAAGACCTCGTAAGGCACATCAGGCAATGCCATTTCGCCTTCTATAATTTCACGCTTTACCGCTCGCTCGAAAATTTCAGACAGACATTGAACTTGTGCTTCTGCCAATGTATTACCAGCACTCATACCGTTGCTGACGTATAGATTTTCAACCAGGTTAGACGGAAAATACACCACCTCGCCGTCAGATTTCCGCACGTAAGGAAGCGAACAGATACCACGTTGTACATTTCCAGAGCTGGTGTCGATCAGATGCGAGCCCAATAACTCGCCATCAGGATTGAAGATTCTCAGGCAGTACTCATCGAGAATTTCAACTGGAAGCGCATCCTCCGGGCCTGGCTTGAACCATCGCTCGTTGGGATAGTGAACAAAGGGGAGGTTAGCCATATCTTCACCCCAAAAGGCTTCGGCGAAGAAATGATTGTTACTGAGTCGCTCGATGAACTCACCCAGCGCAGACGCCAATGCACCTTCCTTGGTTGCTCCCTTGCCATTAGTAAAACACATCGGTGAGTGCGCGTCGCGGATATGCAAAGACCATACATTGGGAACAATATTCCGCCACGATGCGATTTCAATCTTAATACCCAAGTCTGACAAAATGCCTGACATATTGGCGATGGTTTGCTCCAACGGCAGGTCTTTACCGGCGATAAAAGTAGTCCCGTCAGTAGCCGACTTCAGTGCCAGCAAGGACTGAGCATCTATACCCAGATTTTCTACTTCCTCAATGATAAAGTCTGGCCCAGCTTGCACAACTTTTTTTACTGTACAGCGTTCAATAGAACGCAAAATGCCCTGGCGATCTTTTTCTGTTATGTCGGGCGGAAGCTCAACCTGAATCTTAAAGATTTGCTGATAACGGTTTTCAGGATCAACAATATTATTTTGTGACAAGCGGATATTTTCAGTAGGAATATTGCGGGTTACGCAGTACAGCTTAACAAAATACGCTGCACACAAAGCCGATGAGGCCAGAAAGTAATCGAAGGGACCAGGAGCCGAACCATCTCCTTTATAACGGATAGGTTGATCAGCGATAACCGTAAAGTCATCAAACTTAGCTTCAAGGCGGAGTTTATCGAGAAAGTTGACCTTAATTTCCATGAGGACTCTTAAAAATAGCCTTTAATATGTTGTAGTTGCACTTAATGGTTGCTTCGCTAGGCCAATAAAACCAAGGCTCTGCCATGCAAGATACCAAAGGGTAGCGGAGACTTTCACTCCCACTCAATCGTAGCTGGTGGTTTACCAGAAATATCATAAACAACACGATTAATGCCTTTTACTTCGTTAATAATTCTGTTGGAAACCTTGCCTAAAAGGCTGTAGGGGAGCTCAGCCCAATGCGCTGTCATAAAATCCGACGTTACCACTGCTCTTAATGAAACAACATACTCATAAGTTCTGCCATCCCCCATGACCCCAACCGATTTTACCGGAAGAAAAACCGTAAAAGCTTGAGACGTCTTGTCATACCAGCCACTGGACTTTAGTTCTTCCATAAAGATTGCATCGGCTTTTCTTAAGAGATCAGCAAATTCAATTTTAACTTCGCCAAGGATTCTTACACCAAGGCCGGGTCCTGGGAACGGATGTCGGTAAACCATACTTTTAGGCAACCCAAGCGCCACACCAAGCTCTCTTACCTCGTCCTTAAATAACTCACGCAACGGTTCAAGTAACTGTAAATTTAATGTCTCAGGAAGGCCACCCACGTTATGATGACTTTTAATGTTGTGAGCCTTCTTTGTTTTTCCACCTGCCGACTCAATCACATCGGGATAAATAGTCCCTTGAGCAAGCCACTTAACTTCATCAAATTTTTCCGCATGTTCCTGGAATACCTCAACAAAATCTCTGCCGATAATTTTACGCTTTTCTTCTGGATCGGTTATGCCTACGAGGTCAGACATAAATTTATCAGTCGCATCAACATGAATAACTTTGACTCCCAGGTTTTCTTTGAACGTCTGCATGACAATTTCGGCTTCATTGAGCCTGAGCATGCCATGATCTACAAAGATACAAGTTAACTGATTTCCTATGGCCTTGTGTATTAGGGCGGCAGCTACCGACGAATCCACACCGCCAGACAAGCCTAGGATCACCTCGTCTTTACCGACGGTTGTTTTGATATGACTGACCGCTGTCTCTACGTAGTCAGGCATATTCCATTCCTGACCGCAATCGGCTATATCGGTAACGAATCGGCTAATAATATTTTTACCTTGTTTGGTGTGCGTCACTTCTGGGTGGAATTGAACACCGTAATACTGCTTTTCTTTATTTCCTATAGCAGCTATTGGAGTGGAGGCATTGCTGGCAATAACATCAAAGCCAGGTGGCAGCCCGACTACTTTGTCGCCATGACTCATCCAAACATCCAGCAAACCATGTTCTTGGTCATTGGTTTTGTCTTGTATGTTTTTAAACAGATCGGAATGACCCTGCGCACGAATTTCTGCATAACCAAACTCACGTTGATTGCTGGTCTCTACTTTTCCTCCCAACTGACTTGCCATAGTTTGCATGCCGTAACATATACCAAGAATAGGGCACTGCAATGCAAAAGCAATTTGCGGAGCTTTTGGAGTATCTTCGGCATAAACCGAATTGGGCCCACCTGAAAAAATAATGGCCTTAGGGTTAAATTGTTCAATTCGTTTTGGCTCAACATCATAGGGAAGAATTTCGCAATACACATTGATCTCACGAACCCGTCTAGCTATGAGTTGGGTGTATTGTGAGCCGAAGTCTAATATTAATACCTTATCCACGGACAACCCTTTCACCTACAAAGGCATTATTTTTTATCATTACTTTAATCAACTCGGTAGTTAGGTGCTTCTTTAGTAATCTGGACATCATGCACATGAGATTCACGAATACCCGCGTTAGTGATATGGACGAAGGATGCTTTTTTATGCATTGTGCTAATGGAATCGGCACCGATATATCCCATAGAAGCACGCAAACCACCCATGAGCTGATGAATCACATTGATTACCGGACCTTTGTAGGGCACGCGACCTTCAATACCCTCAGGGACTAATTTTTCTGCATTATCTTCTGAGTCTTGGAAGTAGCGATCACTTGAGCCCTTTTGCATAGCACCAATGGACCCCATACCGCGATAGGATTTATAGGAACGACCCTGATACAACTCCACCTCTCCGGGCGCTTCTTCGGTTCCAGCGAACATACCACCTAACATCACTGATGAGGCTCCAGCGGCGATGGCCTTGGCAATATCACCAGAATAACGGATACCACCATCTGCAATAAAGGGAATGCCATGTTTTTTTAATGCTTCGGCCACATTCGATATGGCGGTAATTTGAGGAACACCGACTCCTGCTACGATTCTTGTAGTGCATATTGACCCAGGACCAATACCGACTTTCACTCCATCAGCCCCATGATCCATCAAAGCTTTTGCCGCATCAGCGGTTGCAATATTGCCGCCAATTACGTCCACTTCGGGAAAATTTTTCTTAATCCATCTCACGCGATCTAAAACACCTTTGGAATAACCGTGCGCGGTATCCACCACAATTAAGTCGACTCTTGCCGCCACTAAAAGCTCGACACGTTTGTCGGTGTCTTCACCAACACCCACAGCTGCCCCAACCCTTAGTCGCTCATCTTTATCCTTACAGGCATTTGGATGGTCGCTGGATTTTTGAATGTCTTTTACGGTAATCAAACCTTTCAGCTTGTCATTTTTGTCTATTACTAATAAGCGTTCTAAACGATACTGATGCAAGAGCCTCATAATTTCATCTTTACCCGCACCCTCTGGAACGGTAACCAGTCGCTCTCTTGGCGTCATCACATTCCTTACTGGTTGGGCGAGATTTTCTTCGAAACGTAAATCTCTGTTAGTGACGATACCCACAATTTTTCCATTTTCTATGACGGGTAGTCCTGAAATTTTATGTTTTTTCGTAATCTGAATAACTTCGTCGACTGTCATATCTGGGCTGACGGTAATGGGGTCGTTCACAACACCCGACTCAAATCGTTTAACCTTGGAGACCTGTTCTGCTTGCCTTTCAGGCGTCATATTTTTATGAATCACCCCTAAGCCGCCTTCTTCCGCGAGAGCAATAGCAAGGTTAGATTCGGTAACGGTATCCATAGCAGCTGACACTAGAGGTATGTTAAGGCTAATATTTTTGGTTAACTGAGTTTGCAGAGAAACATCTTTGGGTAGTACGGTCGAGTGATCTGGAACTAAAAGAACATCATCGAATGTTAGTGCTTGTTGAGATAAACGCATGTGTTTTCCTTATCGCGCAAAACGAAATTATACAGAAAACATCGGGATGAATCGAGGGAAAATTGAAAATTACCCGCCTTTTTTCATATCCTTACCTTCAGCCGCTCTTTTTCGACGTATCTCTTTAGGGTCTGCAATAAGGGGGCGGTAGATTTCCACGCGATCTCTGTCGCGTAATGTGTTGTCGAGGCTAGTCAGCTTGCCAAAAATTCCTACCTGGTTCTCATTGAGATCAATGCCGTCAAATTTATTTAAAATACCTGATAATTCAATGGCTTGCTTGACTGTGCAGTCCTTGGGCGCCCTGAGCGGAATGATGAGTTGTTTTTCAGGAAGAGCGTAGGCGACCTCCACCATAATTTGATCAGGCATCATCATCCTCGTTGGCTTTAGCCACAAAACTATCAATAAAGGTGTTGGCAATCATATTAAATGCAGGGGCTATTAATTTTTCCAAAAGATAGTTCTTAAATTCATAGTTTAGCTCAAATTCAATTCTTGAGGATTCTTTATCAATTTCGATGAAACGCCATTCACCTTCTAATCGTTTAAATGGACCATCAATAAGGTTAATGATCATCAGTCCTGGCTGGTCTTTATGGTTTTCGGTAGTAAAGGATTGTTTTATCCCTTTAAAGTGAATAGTTATTTTTGCGCGGGTAATTTTTTCATCGCGATGAAGCAATTCACTTCCTCCGCACCACGGCAAGAAGCGTGGATAATTTTCGACGTTATCTACCAGATCAAACATGCGCTCTCTCGGGTGGAATACGATAGCCTGCTTCTTTATTCTGATCATGAAGAAATAATAATATCCATTGTTATAACGTACAATTATACTTTTAATTAGCTTAGCCAACATGAGTATTGTTCAAAATAAAAAGGCATTCCACGATTACTTTATTGAAGATAAGTATGAGGCCGGTATCGTGCTTGAGGGATGGGAGGTAAAAGCCATCAGGGATAATCGCGCCCATATCAAGGAAGCGTATGTCATTATTCAGCGAGGTGAGATTTATCTCCTGGGCTGCCACATTACGCCCATGGGAAATGCCTCCACACACATCAATCCAGAAAATGTTCGTACACGTAAGTTACTTCTCAATAACGATGAGATTTCTAAGCTTATCGGCAAGGTAGAGCGATCCAGTTATACCCTGGTCCCCCTTGATCTTCATTATAAGAAGGGCTTTATTAAGTGTGAGATTGGTCTTGCTAAAGGCAAGAAGCAGTATGACAAGCGCGCGGTAGAAAAAGAAAAAGACTGGAATCGTGAGAAAACTCGTATCATGCGGGCAGCTAACAAAGGAAAGTAGTATAATAAATTTCTTGTTTTGGGGCTGACCAGGTTTCGACGTGGGTTACAAAGCAGAATAGTGCATACCGAGGCTTCTAGGTACCTCGTAAATAAACTAGAAAAACAGTAATCGCAAATGACGATAACTACGCTTTAGCTGCTTAATTCCAGCTAAACGCTGTCCTGATATGTCACTCGCTCAGGTTACAGCGTCATATAGAGAGACTCGGGGATTATTGGGTTACTTAACAATCTCCTAAACATAAGGTAACTCGCTTTTATATTTGCTTGCTTGTTGGTGGAGTAAAAGTTAAACATAAACAACATAGCTAAGTATGTAGATCTATCTGTAGAGGATTTGCGGACGGGGGTTCGATTCCCCCCAGCTCCACCATATTCATTTCCAATCGTGTCTAATGAAGTCCAATAGAACCTTTGATACCAAGGGTTCCTATTGATTTCATGTCAAATAGCATCTATACTCATCTCATGGAATATAACACTTTATTGGGATAGCTTTAGACGATGTTATCCCATTGTAAAAACACCTATCCCAAAAAGATCAGATGAAGCTAACCGAACTTCAGATCAAAAAGGCACAACCAAAAGAAAAGGTTTATCGACTCTTTGACGGTCATGGTTTGCATATCGAGATCAATCCCAAGGGTCAAAAATGGTGGCGCTATAAATACCTCTATAATGGTAAAGAAAAACGTATGTCATTGGGTGTTTATCCAGAAATAAGCCTCAAGGAGGCCCGTGAGAGGCACATAGAAGAGCGTTTGAAGCTCGCTAAGGGTATTGATCCGTCTGCAGCCAGAAAAGTACAAAAAACACAGACTTTAGTAACAAAAAACCATACCTTTGAAGCTCTAGGGCGTGAATGGTTTGAGACATATAAAAAGGGCGTAACAGAAGGGCAATCGATTCGAGTGATTAGTAGGTTAGAAAAAGACATCTTTCCTTTTTTAGGTGCTATGGCTATCGAAGAGATTAAAGTGGCTAACATACGACACACTCTCGAACGCATGACTGAAAGGGGGGTCGTGGAATCCGCCCATCGTGCTTTACAAAATATTAATCAGATCCTTCATTTAGCACTTATCACTGAGCGCGTTGATCGTAATGTCGCTATCAACCTATCTTCATTACTTCCTGCTAAACAGGTAAAACATCTTGCTGCTATCACTGAGCCTAAAAGAGTAGGGGAGTTAATGCGCATGATCGATGGTTATGAAGGCAATATTGTGACCATGGCGGCTCTTAAACTCATGCCTTTGGTTTTTGTCAGATCCTTAGAGCTGAGGCAAGCCAAATGGTGTGATATCAATTTAGCAGAAGGTATGTGGAAATTCACTTTAACCAAAACATCCACTGAACATGCGGTACCGTTATCACATCAAGCCATCAGTATATTGAAGGACCTTTATCCTTACACTAAGGATCGTGAGTACGTATTTTATAGCGGCACTAGTTCGAAGCAGATACTGTCGGAAAATACCCTATCATCGGCGTTGAGAAAACTAGGGATACCAAAAGAAGAAATGAGTGTGCATGGATTCCGTGCTATGGCGCGAACACTCTGTCATGAACGTTTGTATATAAAGCCTGAGGTTATTGAGCATCAACTTGGACACAAAGTACCGGATGCCTTAGGGCAAGCATACAATCGCACTCGCTTCATAGACGATAGAATCCAGCTTATGCAACAGTGGGCAGATTATCTGGATCAATTAAAGCAAGGCTAAATAAAGGACCCTTTACCCCTCCCTCCCCCTGCGCTATATATAGAGGTAGGACGCTCAAATTTTTGGGGATTTAATGCGCTTTACGAAAATAAATACACGACTACAATCTTTAAATTTGATACTATAAAAAAATGTATTTATATATCATAAAATGGTTTACGGCACGCTTAGCTTTTTTCTTAGCAATTTTGTTAGTACTCCAGCCATTCCTTCATGCCCATATTGATGATGGCTATGCTATACATGGCAATGGATTCCATTTTGTGAATGAGCACGAGGAGGTTTTCAGTACAGAGAATTCTTCGAGCATTCTCTTATCTAATACGCCACATGCCTCACACATTATTTCAGTCGATTTAAGCGTTCGGGAAGATATTGATGCTCTGTTATTTAGTGGCCCCATTTTTACTGCTTTATTAATTTCACTTTTTGTCCTAGCATTACAGTCGAACCACAGACTCAAATATGCATTTCTCTTAACGCCTAAAAAATCTCTCAAACAAAGGCTACCAGCCTCACGCGCACCTCCAACATTTTAGATTAAATTTGTCTGTAGCTTGTGCTATCTGACAGTTAGCGAGTTTATTTAAGATTTAGGAGAGTATCGTGCCATTCATATTTAAGTGTTTTTTAAAGCAATTTAGTGCCGTACTATTGCTGATTATATTCAGTCATTCTTCAAGAAGTGCGGAGTTAACTGAACCACCCAAACTATTAAGGTTAGAGGTTGCCCTAGGATTAGCGATGGGTGCTAATCCAGAAATTACAGTCGCTTTGCGAGAGCAAGAAGCGACTGAAGGAGCAAGAATACAGGCTGGTGTGCGACACAATCCTTATATTTCCTCTGAAATCCAAGATACACGTAGCGATACCCAACAAATAACACTTCAGTTTAATCAAGAAATTGAATTAGGTAATAAACGTGAATCACGGTTAGCCCTTGCAGATATCTTGCACACAAAAGCGACGGCAGAGTTAGATGCTCTGAAAGCTACGATTCATGCAAATACGGTCAATGCCTTTTATGAAGTGTTGGTGGCGCAAGAGCGCTTGGCTCTGAGCAAGTCTTCATTTGAGGTTGCTAATGCAGCTGTTAATGCTGCCACTAAGCGGGTTAATGCTGGCAAGAGTTCGCCGGTTGAAGAAACAAAATCTAACATTGCAGCATCTAGCGCAAAAATAGAGCTTAACCAATCAAATAGTCAGCTGAATAGCGCACGTAAACGACTTAGTGCGTTATGGGGTAATCCATTCCCTGTGTTTGAACAAGCTTACGGTGATGTGGAAAATATCCCACTAGTCCCAAGCTTCGAAAATTTGTTAGCCTTACTAGAAAATGCTCCAGCAATTGGGATTGCGAATTTAGAAGTTAGTGCCCGTGGTGGCTCGACTAAATTGGCGCGAAGCCAATCGACGCCCAACATTACAATCAGTGCTGGTATAGTCCATAATCAAGAGCTTGGCTTAAATCAAGCAATACTAGGATTATCAGCCCCAATCCCACTATTTGATCGTAACCAAGGTAACGTGCAAGAGGCTGTTAGTCTTCAATATAAAGCTCAAGATGAATTGATTGCATTAAAAACTCAACTCACCACTAAGTTGGCTGGGGAGCATGAGCGACTTAGTGTTGCAAGACTTAGTGCTATATCATTACGTGAAGAGATATTGCCTGGTGCTCAAAATGCATTTGAAGCTGCGAACAAAGGCTTTAATGCCGGTAAATTTAATTTCTTAGATGTGCTTGATGCTCAGCGCACATTGTTTCAAGCCAAATCCCAATATATTCAAGTGTTGTTAGATGCACATCAAGCAATCGCAGAAATAGAAAGTATTTTAGGTCATGTAGTGACACATCCGGCCCAACAGGAAAAGGAGTAAATCATGTTATTTTTTAAAAAAAACAAACAAGCTGCAATCATTCTAGCTGTCATCGCCATAGGCTTAATCCTGGCTATACTCATACTAAACACTGAACAACATCAAGACACGCATCAAGAACTCAATCATACGGAAGAATCGATGCCTTCAAAAGCAAGCACTAGACCCCAGCACGGCGAACATGAACATGATCACGAAAAAGACCATTTACTCGGTAAAGAAAGTGCGCCACATGACGAGCATGAAAATGGTGGTATACCCCAAGAAATTTTAAAGGGCCCACATGGTGGTAAGCTCTTTACACAAGATGAGTACAGTCTAGAAGTGACCATCTTTGAGCAAAACGTACCACCAGAACTTAGGATTTATACTTATCAAAATGGCAAAGCATTAAATCCTGAAACTTCAACGGTCACAGTGCAATTAAAGCGATTAGGTAAAAATCCCCAGATACTTCAGTTTCTGAAAGAAAATGACTATCTCAAAAGTGATGTCGTCGTTGAAGAACCGCATTCTTTTAGCGTAAGCATTGCGGCCACACACAATAAGAAAACCTATCAATTTTCTTACGATCAATTCGAGGCGAGAGTGCAACTTAACGATAAGCAGCTCTTAGACAATAACATTGAAGTACTCACGGTTGGGCCTGCAAGCATTAAGTCTGTGCTGACCCTTCAGGGAGAAATTAAGCGCAATGCAGATAAAAGTGTGCAAGCCGTGTCACGTGTGAGTGGCTTTGTGGAATCGGTAAGTGTTAGCGCTGGTGACAAAGTTCGGAAAGGCGATGTATTGGTACGCATCTCTAGTCAAGAAATTGCTGATATGCGTAGCGACTTACTGGCCGCGCAAAAGCGTATGTACTTTGCTGAGTTGACTTATGAACGAGAGAAGCAGCTTTGGGAAGAAAAAATCTCTGCTAAACAAGATTATTTAAAAGCAGAAAACGATTTACATCAAGAGAAAATTAACACCCAACAATTATGGCAAAGGCTTGCCGTTATCGGTGCAAGCGCTAATAGCCAAAATCTAGCACATTACGAAATACGCTCGCCAATTGACGGCATAGTTACCAATAAAAAAATCAGTGAAGGCCAAGTGGTTAGTGAGAGGGAAATCCTTTATGAAATTTCTGATCTCTCAACCGTCTGGGTAGAAATGATGATATATGCTAAAGATATTAATATCGTTAAGGTTGGTCAAAAAGTCTCGATTAATGCGACTTCATTTGCAGCAGATGCTACTGGCGTTATTGCTTATGTGAGTCCGCTACTGGGGTCACAATCAAGAACTACAATGGCACGTGTGGTAATCGATAATAAAAATAGGACTTGGTTACCTGGCTTACCTGTGGATATTAATTTAACCACCGATGAAGTTATAGTGCCATTGGCTGTGTCGCTAGAAGGGATACAGGCCTTACGAGATTGGACAGTAGTTTTTGGTCGCTATGGGGAGTACTTTGAAGCAAGGCCCTTAGTGCTTGGTCGTCGCGATAACAGCTATGTCGAAGTATTAGAGGGCATTCAGGCCGGAGAAAAATATGCAGCAGGGAATAGCTTCTTAATTAAAGCAGATATTGGTAAAGCTGGAGCCACTCATGATCATTAAAAATATCATGTTGCCTCAAAAATGCGGCACCAAAATTAAGGAGTCCTGCCATGTTTGAAAAGCTAATTCGTTTTGCTATTAATCAACGTTGGCTAATTATGCTCATCGTAATAGGAATGGCCGTACTTGGTATTTTTAATTATCAAAAATTGCCGATTGATGCTGTACCCGACATTACAAATATTCAAGTACAAATAAACACCTCGGCGCCAGGCTACCCCCCCCTGGAAACTGAGCAAAGAATTACCTATCCAATAGAAACGGCCATGGCTGGGTTACCTAAATTAGAACAAACGCGCTCAATTTCACGTTATGGCTTATCTCAAGTCACTATTGTATTTAAAGAAGGGACGGATATTTATTTTGCTAGGCAACTAGTCAATGAGCGGATTCAGCAAGTTAAACAGAGTCTGCCTATTGGTATTATTCCTGAAATGGGCCCAACTTCAACAGGGCTCGGCGAAATTTTTATGTGGACCGTTGAAGCTGAAGAAGGCGCCTTAAAAATAGACAATACCCCTTACACCTTAATGGATCTTCGTGAGGTCCAAGATTGGATCATTAAACCGCAATTACGGAATGTGCCAGGAGTCAATGAAATTAATACTGTTGGTGGTTACGTAAAACAATATCAGGTGGCACCTTATATCGACCGCTTAGTATCAAGAGGGTTATCCCTGAAAGATTTAGTTTTGGCACTAGAAAATAACAATGCCAATATTGGTGCAGGTTATATTGAAAAATCAGGTGAACAGTATTTGATTCACGTGCCAGGGCAAGTTAGTAACCTAGCAGATATAGGTAATATTGTGTTAGAAACTAAAGCGGGCGTCCCGGTACGTATTAAAGATGTTGCTGAGGTTATGATTGGGAGCGAATCAAGAAGTGGCGCTGCGACAGAAAACGGTCAAGAAGTAGTATTAGGCACCGTGTTCATGTTAGTAGGTGAAAATAGCCGAGAAGTATCAATTGCCGTTGAAAAGCAGCTAAAAAAAATTAATCAAACTTTACCAGCAGGTGTAATAACAAGGACGGTGTATGACCGAACAATTTTAATTGATAAAGCTATCAATACGGTAAAAACTAACCTGCTTGAAGGAGCGCTGTTAGTCACTGCCATTTTGTTTATCTTTTTAGGCAATATACGGGCAGCAATTATCACGATGTTAGTGATTCCTTTAGCTATGTTGTTCACATTCACAGGGATGGCGGCAGGCAAAGTTAGTGCTAACTTGATGAGTTTAGGGGCAATAGACTTCGGTATCATTATTGATGGTGCAGTTGTGATTGTAGAGAATTGTATGCGTCGATTAGCTAATGCACAAAATAGTGCAGGCAGGCTACTCACTAGATCAGAGCGCTTTAATGAAGTATTCACATCGGCGAAAGAAGTCAGAAAACCTTTGATTTATGGGCAACTGATAATCATAGCAGTATACTTGCCCATTTTTTCTCTCACAGGGGTAGAGGGTAAGATGTTCCACCCAATGGCGTTCACCGTCGTCATCGCTTTAATATCCGCAATGATCTTATCAGTGACGTTTATACCCGCCGCAGTAGCTCTAATAGTTACGGGAAAAGTGGAAGAAAAAGAACAAACATTGATTGTTCTGGCTAAACAGCGCTATTTACCTTTGCTGCGATGGGCAATCCTCAACAAAGTGTTAGTGCTAACGATTGCAGTAGTCTCAGTCGCGTTGAGTGGCTTATTAGCAAGTCGCATGGGTAGCGAGTTTGTCCCTAGCTTCGATGAAGGCGATATTGCTTTGCATGCATTGCGCATTCCTGGCACTAGCTTAACGCAAGCGGTCACCATGCAAAGGGAGTTAGAATATGCCGTGAAAGAATTTCCACAGGTAGACCGAGTATTTGCCAAATTGGGAACAGCAGAAATAGCCACCGACCCAATGCCTCCAAATGTTGCAGATAACTTTATTATGCTAAAGCCGAAGTCAGAATGGCCAGACCCTAACCTAAGCAAAAATTCGCTGATTGCCCAAATGCAAAAAGCATTAAAAAACGTGCCAGGTAATAATTACGAATTCACACAGCCCATTGAAATGCGTTTTAATGAGCTCATTTCTGGAGTCCGAAGCGATGTAGCTGTGAAAGTATTTGGTGATGATATGCAAGTAATGAACTCTACGGCTGAAGACATCTCTCATGTGCTGGCAGGAATTCAAGGTGGTGAAGACGTTAAAGTTGAACAAACTACTGGGTTACCCATTCTCACCGTCAATATTGATCGCCAAAAAGTGGCGAGACTGGGAGTTAACTTGGCAGACGTGCAAGAAACGATTGCGATTGCCATGAATGGATATGAGACTGGTACACTGTTCCAAGGAGATAGGCGCTTTCAAATTGTCGTCCGCTTAGCCGAAGAGGCCAGAGTAAATATGGATACGTTTAAACGACTGCCAATCAAAGTAACTAATAATGCAGAGGCACCCGTTTACTTGCAACTCGGGGAGGTTGCAAGCATTGATATAACCCAAGGCATCAATCAGTTTAGTCGTGAAAATGGAAAACGTAATGTGGTCATTACGGCCAATGTTCGAGAGCGTGACATTGGTTCATACGTAGCTGAAGCTCAGCAACGAATTCAACAAGAGGTGAACATCCCAGCTGGTTATTGGGTTAACTGGGGCGGGACTTTTGAACAATTACAAAAAGCTAGCGACCGGCTAAAAATTGTAGTACCAATGGTCTTGTTATTAGTATTTATATTGCTTTACGCCATGTTCAAAAACCTTAAAGATGGCCTGATTGTGTTCACTGGTATTCCGTTTGCATTAACTGGTGGTGTATTAATGTTATGGCTGCGAGATATACCCTTTTCTATCTCTGCGGGCGTTGGTTTTATAGCACTATCAGGGATTGCTGTCTTGAATGGTCTCGTAATGATTAGCTTTATTCGACAGTTATTGGCTGAAGGAAAATCATTAGAGACTGCCATTGAAGAAGGTAGCCTGAGTCGTCTAAGAGCTATCTTAATAACGGCCATGGTTGCATCACTTGGTTTCATTCCTATGGCCATTGCCACAGGGGTAGGCGCTGAAATACAACGACCACTAGCCACGGTTGTGATCGGTGGAGTATGGTCTTCAACCTTACTTACATTACTAGTGTTGCCTGTACTTTATCGATTAGTATACGAAGGAAGAAAGACCACAAAATTGACTCGCAAGCAGATGGATGAGCTTGGATTCATATGGAATCCTGGTAAAAAAGATGCCAAAAATCATAAATAACCCATCCCAATCTACTTTTATCAATCATATTGAGATAGGAAAGGGCTAAACAACTATACCAACAGGCAGCTCTGCAAGGAAATCATAAAGCTAAGGATAGGTTAGATATTCTTATGCTTCTAGCTATTAATCAGGCGGTAACAAGAGGAGAGATACCGGAGGGTTTTCGCACAACTTGGATTAAGACTTATGAGGCTTGGCAGATTGAGGCAGCTGATAAGTATTTTGATCAATAAGTGATAAAGATTTGATCTAGTTTTTAGAACTTGAGCAATTTATTTTTTTTTATTGTAGTAGTCGTAAAGCTTGGTATAACATGGGCAAAATGCCCACATGACAAACCAAGTTAGTAAAATCCCATTTGTTACATAACCTGAAGCAAACCATTCCATAATCTTATCTACTTTATAATATGTTCAATTAAGAAGACGAAAAAATTTGATAAAAGTTCCTCTGTCTAAGTTTTAACGCCTTGAATATTGAACATTTCTGTGAGGTATTTTTAAGATGAAGTTCATATAATAGCTGCTTGCATCGCACCCTGGGGTACCTTATTGGTCGGTCAAGCTCTAAGCGACTGCAAAGTATTTTGAATAAAAAGAGATTTTGAATTTAATTAGGTATTAAGAATAAGAGTAGGAGGAGTTTTTTCGTAGGACCAGTTTACCCCCAGACAATTAAGTGGGCAAATGGGGTGTGTTAAAAAAAGCCCAACAATGTCGCTGGGCTTTCTGACTAAGATTTAGTTAATAAAATCTTTCTTACAATTTTAAATATTACTAAATAGTTACTTAGGCACAACTACTGTATCTATTACATGAATAACACCGTTGTCTGCAACAACATCAGCGATTATAACAGTTGCATTATCAACTTTTACAGTAACAACATCCTCACTGTAAGATTTTTTTGTGCTATTAACAGAGATACTAAGCTCAGAACCTTGGACGGTTTTAACTTTTCCAGTTTTGACATCTTTTGCCATAACTTTTCCAGCAACCACATGATAAGTTAATACAGCGCTTAATTTTTCTTTATCTTTTAATAGTGCTTCTAAATCTGCTTGTGGAATTTTAGCAAATGCTTCGTCCGTAGGTGCAAAAACAGTGAAAGGACCTGGACCTTTAAGTGTGTCGATAAGACCTGCTGCAGTAAGAGCAGTAGCTAGTGTTTTAAAGTTTCCGTTAGCAACAGCTGTGTCAATAATATCTTTGGCAAAAGCAGAGGTTGCAAAAAGTAGAGATAATGCATAAACGATGATAGTTCTTTTCATTTTTTAGATTCCTAAAGTTTGAATTACTATAAGTGAAGTTTTTTCACAAATAAGATATTTAACATAATTATCAAATATCAAAAGAACATCTATGAGTGAAGCAAACCTATAAAGTTCATCAATTAGAATCATTAGAATAAAAAAAACCTGCATCACAGGAAGACTGCTATCAAATAAATATTGGTATTTATGAAGTTTAATTTGGCGGAAGAGGTGAGCTCTAAAGTCAAACTTAATACATACTATTAGAATCTATTAATCCCCTCTGTAACGCCTTATCTATAGGGCTTAGATATTAATACATGTTAATATATATCAGTACAATCTTAAACAAAACTATATACTCAACTGTATACTTTTTACAAAACTGAATACTCAATAGCTACTCAACTCCCCCATCACCAGATTAGGTATTAAGAATAAAAGTAGAAGTAGTTTTTTCATGTTTTAAGATCCTCCAATAACCCCTTTTTTAGGCGCTATGGCTATCGAAGATATTAAAGTGGCTGATATACGACACACTCTCGAACGCATGACGGAGAGGGGAGTCGTGGAATCCGCCCATCGTGCTTTACAAAACATTAATCAGATCCTTCATTTAGCTCTGATCACAGAGCGCGTTGATCGTAATATCGCTATCAACCTATCCTCATTACTTCCTGCTAAGCAGGTAAAACATCTTGCTGCAATCACTGAACCTAAAAGAGTAGGGGAGTTAATGCGCATGATCGATGGCTATGAAGGTAATATTGTGACCATAGCTGCTTTAAAACTTATGCCTTTGGTTTTTGTCAGGTCCTTAGAGCTGAGGCAGGCGAAATGGTGTGATATCAATTTAGCAGAGGGTATGTGGAAATTCACTTTAACCAAAACATCCACTGAACATGCGGTACCGTTATCACATCAAGCCATCAGTATATTGAAGGACCTTTATCCTTACACTAAGGA